>Ga0153999_1000187_pt1 | contig 30864 bp, 26 predicted proteins | sample TSNC083MetaG_FD_104675 | JGI IMG/M metagenome (GOLD analysis project Ga0153999, IMG submission 104675) | Attine ant fungus gardens microbial communities from North Carolina, USA - TSNC083 MetaG | ecosystem: Host-associated > Fungi > Mycelium > Unclassified | place: USA: North Carolina, Lumber... | reverse complement strand
TTTCAATGGTCTAGCTTATCGCTTCAAGACTCTCGTCTCTTGCGACAACTATTATATTCTATCAAACCTAACTAAACTTGTCAAGAATTAACTGTGACTTTTACGACTTTTTTTATCTTACGTTCGCTTTTTCCCTCTCCTGTATTCGCTTTATTTCATACCACCACTAGCTTTGGTAAATTAAAAAAATTAGTTTTTTTTAACTTGCTTTTTTCTTCTCTTATCAAAAAACTCCCTATTTTTATTAAAATAGGGAATTCCTCTTCACTCTTCGTCTTCTGAAAATAAGATGGCCTTTATTTTTTCACGAAGGCGATACCGTTGCATGCGAGTTAGTTCTTCTCCTCGCATTTGTCGAAGTAGTAAGTCTTGATAATGTGCGCTCAAACCTTCATATACTTCTCCCAGCAAATGATTGAAGACCACTTCATTATCTGGACTAGTATCACCTGAATTTATCCAGTCTGAGCATTCATAAACATCTAAACCTATAAAATGGTCATGGCTTCGTTTCTTTGCATAACTTCGTCTTAATTCATCTATTAATCTTTGATGATACTTTACCTTAAATTTTGTATGCAGCTTTTGGCCATCGCTCTGCTCTTCTAATAGAAGATGTAAAATAATCATCCCCTCTTGAAGATAATCCTCTATTTTCCATGTTCTAATGCGAATTTGTTTCATTAATTTCATAACTATAGGTTTCATTTCTGAAAACAGATTTTCAAAATCCTCTTCTTCCAAGTAATAGGTCATTGGAAAGTTCTCCTTTTATATTATCTTTATTTGATTAATTAGTAAGATGATAGAAGGCGGCGAGTGTATATCTAATAAACAGTCAGGGAGCATCTTATTATAATGAGCTATTTTCATATCTATCCTTCCAAGACATTTTTATGGCTTTTATTACATTATAATAATTTTTACGTGTTTTACCTAACGATATTATGCGAATATTCAGAATTTATAACCCAATAAATAAAAGCAAGGCTATTTACCTTGCTTTTTTATTTTATAAGTAATCAGGAGTAGGTTTATTTTTAAAATAAACTCCTGAAATTCTAGAAGCTGCACCTGGTTCTACAAGTTCTAGAGTTTTTGAAATTTCATCAAATGAACCATCATAGTCACGGCTGTTTTCAAATAATTGAAGCGCTCTTGAGATCCCTTGTGCTACTTGTTCATTTGCAGCTTTATACCGATTAGCATATTGAATCAATTGTTCAGCTAATACCGCATGGTCAGTCAAATTAGTCGTTGCTTCTTTTAAAACGTGCATATCTTCAGTGCTTACGTCAACAAGATGATTAATTGTATCAATGTTGATTCTAACTCGTCCTAATTCTTTGAACAGATTTTGTACTCGATCTCCTGTTGTGAAGAACAAGTCGAGATAATCTTTAGGAAGTCCAGGGAGATTACATTTTTCAACATAACGTTTTATTATACGAAGTTCAGAATCAAAGCGTTCTGCAATTTCTTGAGCTGCTCTTTCTTCATCTCTGAGTCCTGTAAGGGTATCACTAATCTTAATTTGGTTCTTCTCAATATCTTCAAGCGCATTGACTACTGAATTTACTCTACGTGAAAGAATTGAGTAAGGCATTGTTTTAGCTTGAATATTTCCTAGAATTTCATCAACATCTGAGTCAAGAGATTCTAAATGTTCTTGATAACCTCTAACATATCCTTTTTCGTTCCCAGAAAGGATATAGGCTTGTGTAACATGGTCAATTTCAAGGAGAAGATTTTTATTATTTGCTCTGATATGTTCAATATATTCTTTGAGAACTGATGAACGTTTTTCAACATTTCGACGTGCACTATATTCTCTTTCAAAAATAGCATAAAGTTCTTCAACTTTTTCTTGAATTAAACCAAGTTCAGCTTCTACTCGATCTAGTTCAAATTGTTCTAATAATGAACTACTTTCAACGAGATGATCATGTAAATCATCCATTCTTTCTTTAATGTTGACATTATCGGGAAGAATGTATTCTTCTGCAACGAATTTATCACTCGCTTCTTGCAATTCTTCAAGTCGTTTAGGAACATCTTTTTCAATTGTTTTAATAAATGATGGAATTTGTTCTGTAATTGCACGTAAAGCAATCGTATGTTCTTCAGCAGTCTCCAAAACTTCAGCCGCTTCAATCGGATCACCTGTTGAGTTTAGCGTTACAAACTGAGAAAATTCTGTTTCGATATTGGCTAAATGTTTTTCAAGTTCAGTGATAACTGTTCCATACAAATCTGCATTGTCAGCAATATCGCTACGTAAGTTATCATATAAATCAAGGGACTCTTGAATTTTATTTGAATTACGCTTTTCTTGTTCAACAAGTTGAGCAACACCTTGACGAATTCCTTCGACATCACCTTCCATTAATTCAATTTGGGCCTCACTATCCGCTACAGATTCACGAGCACGGAAAAAATGGAATGAATCGTTTAATTGTTCAGCTTCAAAAATATGTTCTTCCAAATCAGCAAAAGAATTTGATGATAAGTCAAGCCATTTTTGGTTCCATTCACGGAAAATCGTTTGCGATTGTCCGACGAGATGCATTTTTTTAACAGAATCAATTTCTTCTTGAACAGGCAAATCGAAAAGCGATTCCTTTCGCTCTTCTAAGGCTAGTATACGGTCTTCTGTTTTCTTTCGCATTAATATTGCAAAAGCATAAAAGGCTACGAGAATAACTAATAAGACAACAATGAGGATAATGACAGTACTTGACATGCTTTACTCCATAAAATGATTTAATTACTTAAAAATAGTTTAATTACTTAGGTTAGATAGATTTTAAATAGATAGAAAATCTCAAATATAATTATAGCATAATGCGTCAAAGAAATACACTATTTTCTTAGTTTTCTAACTGAAAAGCCCATTTTTATTTTCAAAATAAAAAAAGCAACCTCTAGAGGCTGCTTTTTAATTAAATTAAAGTCCTGCTTTTGCTGCTTCAACTTCTGCTGCGAAGTCTGTTTCAGCTTTTTCAATTCCTTCACCAACTTCAAAACGTGTGAATGCAATTGCTTTAGCTCCTTTTGATTCAAGGAAAGCTTCGACTGTTTTGCTGTCATCCATGATGTAAAGTTGTGCAAGAAGAGCAAATTGTTGGTCAACTTTTGTATTGTCAACGATGAATTTAGCCATTTTACCTGGAAGAATTTTGTCCCAGATTTTTTCTGGTTTTCCTTCAGCTTTGAGTTCTTCTTCAAATGAAGCTTTCGCTGCTGCAAGAACTTCTTCTGTTAATTGGCTCTTAGAACCAAATTCATGGTGTGGAAGTTCTGGTTTGTTAACAAGTACACGGCTAGCGTTGTCTTCATCAATTTTGTGGTTCATTTGTGCTAATTCAGCTTTTACAAATTCTGAATCAAGTTCATCAGCTGAAAGAACAGTAGGGTTCATTGCAGCGATATGCATTGATAGTTGTTTAGCAAGTGTTTCATCTGCACCTTCAACGACAGAAACAACCCCAATTTTACCACCGTTATGTTGGTAAGCTCCAAAGTGTTGAGCATCAGTTTTTTCAATTACTGCAAAACGACGGAAAGTAATTTTTTCTCCGATTGTAGCAGTCGCTTGAACAAGTTCTGCCCCAAGAGTAATACCTGAAGCTGTTTCAAGTGCCAATGCTTCTTCGTTAGTTGCTGGTTTTTTAGACGCAATAAGTTCTGCTGTTTCTTTAACCAAGGCAACAAATTGATCATTTTTAGCTACGAAGTCTGTTTCTGAGTTCAATTCAACAATCGCTGCAACATTTCCGTTTACGGCAATTCCTGTAAGTCCTTCAGCGGCTACACGATCAGCTTTTTTAGCTGCTTTCGCAATCCCTTTTTCACGAAGAAGTTCTGCTGCTGCTTCCATATTTCCGTCAGTTTCAACAAGAGCGCGTTTAGCGTCCATGATCCCTGCACCAGTTTTTTCACGTAATTCTTTTACTTGAGCTGCTGTTACTGCCATTTTGTAAATCTCCTATGTGTTTTTTTCTGTCAGTATTGACAGTAGTTTTATTTAAAAAAACAGGCGAGGCGTAAGGCCTCGCCTGTTGTAGTTACTTAATTAGTATAAGTTGAAGTTAAAATTATTTACCTTCAACGATTTCAGCAAGTTCTTCAAGTGATTCTTCTGAAGCTGCTTCTTCTGCTACGAAATCTTCCGCTGCATCTTCACCTTGACGTCCTTCGATGATAGCGTCTGCCATTTTAGCTGTAATCAATTTAACAGCACGGATAGCATCATCATTTGCAGGAATAACTACGTCGATTGGTTCTGGATCTGCGTTTGTGTCAACCATTGCTACAACTGGGATTCCCAAAGTTTTAGCTTCTTTAACTGCGATTTGTTCAGCATGTGGGTCAACGATGTACATAACATCTGGAATACGAGGCATATCAGCGATACCACCGATGAATTTTTCAAGGCGTTCGCGTTCTTTGTTAAGAAGAACTACTTCTTTCTTAGGTAAAACTTCGAAAGTTCCTTCTTCTTCCATTTTGTTGATTTCTTTAAGGCGTGTCACACGTGTTTGGATAGTGTTCCAGTTAGTGAGCATACCACCCAACCAACGGTGGTTTACGTAGTATTGACCAGCGCGGAGAGCTTCTTCTTTAACTGCTTCTGCAGCTTGTTTTTTAGTACCAACAAAAAGGACTACTGCACCTTCTTGTGAAGCGTTTTTTACATAGTTGTAAGCATCGTCAACAAGTTTTACAGTTTTTTGAAGGTCGATAACGTGAATACCATTACGTTCTGTGAAGATGTATGGTTTCATTTTTGGGTTCCAACGACGAGTTTGGTGACCGAAGTGAACACCAGCTTCAAGAAGTTGTTTCATTGAAATAACTGACATGTTAATGTCTCCTTTTAAAATAGTTTTTCCTCTTTCATCTGTCATCCGCAGCCGCAATACTTGCGTACACTACGACTTTGTCGAGACGAAATGCGAGATGGTTGCATAGCAACTCTATCATTATACATTGTTTGACCTATTTTTGCAAGTATCTATTCATGCTTCTATTGTTCAATAAATCTATTTTTCTAGCCACTCCTATTGTCTGACAAATTTAATTGTTAATTTAGGCTCTATAATCACTAAAAGAGTAAGTTTTTAAATTTTTTTCTAAGAAAAAATTAATATTTTTGCTGAAACCGCTTTTTTTGTGATAAAATAATTATAGTAAATAAATTAGTTTGTGAGGAGAGAAATATGAAAGAAAAAATCCTTTTAGGCGGCTATACAAAACGTGTATCTAAAGGCGTATATAGTGTTCTTTTGGACACTAAAGCTGCTGAATTATCATCATTAAATGAAGTCGCTGCGATTCAAAACCCTACTTATATCACTCTCGATGAAAAGGGACACCTCTATACTTGTGCAGCAGATAGTAATGGTGGAGGAATCGCCGCCTTTGATTTTGATGGCGAAACTGCTACTCATCTCGGAAATGTCACAACCACGGGAGCTCCACTCTGCTATGTTGCCGTGGACGAAGCGCGACAATTAGTTTACGGAGCGAACTATCATCTTGGAGAAGTTCGTGTTTATAAGATTCAAGCTAATGGCTCACTCCGATTAACGGATACAGTAAAACATACCGGTTCTGGACCACGTCCTGAACAAGCTAGCTCACACGTTCATTATTCTGATTTGACTCCTGACGGACGACTTGTCACCTGTGATTTGGGAACAGATGAAGTCACTGTTTATGATGTCATTGGTGAAGGTAAACTCAATATTGCTACAATTTATCGGGCAGAAAAAGGAATGGGTGCTCGTCATATTACTTTCCATCCAAATGGTAAAATCGCTTATTTGGTTGGAGAGTTAAATTCAACAATTGAAGTTTTAAGTTACAATGAAGAAAAAGGACGCTTTGCTCGTCTTCAAACAATTAGCACCCTACCTGAAGATTATCATGGAGCAAATGGTGTTGCTGCCATCCGTATTTCATCTGACGGTAAATTCCTCTATACTTCTAATCGTGGACATGATTCTTTGACAACTTACAAAGTAAGTCCTCTTGGTACAAAACTTGAAACTATTGGCTGGACAAATACTGAAGGTCATATCCCTCGCGATTTTAATTTCAACAAAACTGAAGATTATATCATTGTCGCTCATCAAGAATCTGATAATTTATCTCTTTTCTTGCGAGATAAAAAAACCGGTACTTTAACTTTGGAACAAAAAGATTTTTACGCTCCTGAAATCACTTGTGTTTTACCACTATAAAAATTTATTTTTTCACAAAGTTTGACTGATAAACTAAAAAAGATTGCTAATTTCTCTCAAAGAATTAGCAATCTTTTTTTCTTCAGTAAAGCTTGTTACAAAACCGTTTTCTAAACTTTTGATGAGTGTTTTTGTAAAAACTATCACAATATTGCTTGACATCTATAAAAAACTTTGTTAAACTATTCACGTAAAAGAAAGTGAATGAAATCACAAAGGAGAACCTACAAATATGGCAACTAAAAAAGCCGCTCCAGCTGCAAAGAAAGTTTTAAGCGCTGAAGAAAAAGCCGCAAAATTCCAAGAAGCTGTTGCTTATACTGACAAATTAGTCAAAAAAGCACAAGCTGCTGTTCTTAAATTTGAAGGATATACACAAACTCAAGTCGATACTATTGTCGCTGCAATGGCTCTTGCAGCAAGCAAACATTCTCTAGAACTCGCTCATGAAGCCGTTAACGAAACTGGTCGTGGTGTTGTCGAAGACAAAGATACCAAAAACCACTTTGCTTCTGAATCTGTTTATAACGCAATTAAAAATGACAAAACTGTTGGTGTCATTTCTGAAAACAAGGTTGCTGGATCTGTTGAAATCGCAAGCCCTCTCGGTGTACTTGCTGGTATCGTTCCAACAACTAATCCAACATCAACAGCAATCTTTAAATCTTTATTGACTGCAAAAACACGTAATGCTATTGTTTTCGCTTTCCACCCACAAGCTCAAAAATGTTCAAGCCATGCAGCAAAAATTGTTTACGATGCTGCAATTGAAGCTGGTGCACCGGAAGACTTTATTCAATGGATTGAAGTACCAAGCCTTGACATGACTACCGCCTTGATTCAAAACCGTGGACTTGCAACAATCCTTGCAACTGGTGGCCCAGGAATGGTAAACGCCGCACTCAAATCTGGTAACCCTTCACTCGGTGTTGGAGCTGGTAATGGTGCTGTTTATGTTGATGCAACTGCAAATATTGAACGTGCCGTTGAAGACCTTTTGCTTTCAAAACGTTTTGATAATGGGATGATTTGTGCCACTGAAAATTCAGCTGTTATTGATGCTTCAGTTTATGATGAATTTATTGCTAAAATGCAAGAACAAGGCGCTTATATGGTTCCTAAAAAAGACTACAAAGCTATTGAAAGTTTCGTTTTTGTTGAACGTGCTGGTGAAGGTTTTGGAGTAACTGGTCCTGTTGCCGGTCGTTCTGGTCAATGGATTGCTGAACAAGCTGGTGTCAAAGTTCCTAAAGATAAAGATGTCCTTCTTTTTGAACTTGATAAGAAAAATATTGGTGAAGCACTTTCTTCTGAAAAACTTTCTCCTTTGCTTTCAATCTACAAAGCTGAAACACGTGAAGAAGGAATTGAGATTGTACGTAGCTTACTTGCTTATCAAGGTGCTGGACATAATGCTGCAATTCAAATCGGTGCAATGGATGATCCATTCGTTAAAGAATATGGCGAAAAAGTTGAAGCTTCTCGTATCCTCGTTAACCAACCAGATTCTATTGGTGGGGTCGGAGATATCTATACTGATGCAATGCGTCCATCACTTACACTTGGAACTGGTTCATGGGGGAAAAATTCACTTTCACACAATTTGAGTACATACGATCTATTGAATGTTAAAACAGTGGCTAAACGTCGTAATCGCCCACAATGGGTTCGTTTGCCAAAAGAAATTTACTACGAAAAAAATGCAATTTCTTACTTACAAGAATTGCCACACGTTCACAAAGCTTTCATCGTTGCTGACCCTGGTATGGTTAAATTTGGTTTCGTTGATAAAGTTTTGGAACAACTTGCTATCCGCCCAACTCAAGTTGAAACAAGCATTTATGGCTCTGTTCAACCTGACCCAACTTTGAGCGAAGCAATTGCAATCGCTCGTCAAATGAAACAATTTGAACCTGACACTGTCATCTGTCTTGGTGGTGGTTCTGCTCTCGATGCTGGTAAGATTGGTCGTTTGATTTATGAATATGATGCTCGTGGTGAAGCTGACCTTTCTGATGATGCAAGTTTGAAAGAACTTTTCCAAGAATTAGCTCAAAAATTTGTCGATATTCGTAAACGTATTATTAAATTCTACCATCCACATAAAGCACAAATGGTTGCAATTCCTACTACTTCTGGTACTGGTTCTGAAGTGACTCCATTTGCAGTTATCACTGATGATGAAACTCATGTTAAGTACCCACTTGCTGACTACCAATTAACACCACAAGTTGCCATTGTTGACCCTGAGTTTGTTATGACTGTACCAAAACGTACTGTTTCTTGGTCTGGTATTGATGCGATGTCACACGCGCTTGAATCTTACGTTTCTGTTATGTCTTCTGACTATACAAAACCAATTTCACTTCAAGCGATCAAACTCATCTTTGAAAACTTGACTGAGTCTTATCATTATGACCCAGCGCATCCAACTAAAGAAGGACAAAAAGCCCGCGAAAACATGCACAATGCTGCAACACTCGCTGGTATGGCCTTCGCTAATGCTTTCCTTGGAATTAACCACTCACTTGCTCATAAAATTGGTGGTGAATTTGGACTTCCTCATGGTCTTGCCATCGCCATTGCTATGCCACATGTCATTAAATTTAACGCTGTAACAGGAAACGTTAAACGTACCCCTTACCCACGTTATGAAACATATCGTGCTCAAGAGGACTACGCTGAAATTTCACGCTTCATGGGATTTGCTGGTAAAGATGATTCAGATGAAAAAGCTGTGCAAGCTCTGGTTGCTGAACTTAAGAAACTGACTGATAGCATTGATATTAACATCACCCTTTCAGGAAATGGTGTCGATAAAGCTCACCTTGAACGTGAACTTGATAAATTGGCTGACCTTGTTTATGATGATCAATGTACTCCTGCTAATCCTCGTCAACCAAGAATTGATGAGATTAAACAACTCTTGTTAGACCAATACTAATAATCTATTGATGAAAGTAATTAAAACGCCCATATAAATTTATCTGGGCGCTTTTTTAATAGAATATAAATTAATGTCAAAGGATTATAATTTTTCAATTTCTTCAAAAAGAGCTTTTGCTTCTACTGAGTAACCGTAATCTCCCAAGGTTTGCGCGTGTTTTTTCATTTCTTCAATCGCTCCGTTTTGTTTTTGCAATACTTTATAATGAGCTTCATGATATTTTAAAATAATTTTTTCATAGAAAAAATTGATACTTATTCCTATTTCATTTAAGTGATTGATATATTTAAAAGCTTGCATCAAATTTTCTCGACGTAACCAAGTATCAATAAGATTTAAAAATGTTCTTATTACGATCTGCTGATTGAGATGAATTGAGTGATAATAATTTGCTTTTCCTAAAATTTGCATTCCATAATACTCTAAAGCATTATCATCAAAATGTCGAAGACAATTCCCAAAAATCCATAGTTCATAGCGTCCCCATTCGCTGATAGATTCAAGGTAGTTCATCAAAAAGTCAGTATCTTCCTTAAAAACAGTAGAACCTTTTGCCATTGCTAAGTTGATTTTAACCACTATTTTATTAATCTGATAAAATTTATTATCAGGTTTCTGTTGGCATTTTTCTTCCCAAAAATTTTGAATTTCCTTTATTACTTTGATATTTTTTTGCGCATAAGCCACAGCCAACTCGTGACGGTAGTTGTATTCATCTGATTGTTCATATTCGTTATAAAGGTTTTGAAATTCATCTAAATAGACATTTGAGTTTTCTAAAACGGTAAATAGTTTACCCACCGTAATCTCTGTTTCTCCTTTTTCAAATTTTGCGAGCTGAGATTCTGAAAAATCGCCACCAGTCATTTCTTTTAATTTCAGATGCTTCGTTTCTCTGATAAAAGCAATTATTATTCCGGTTTTTAAATTTTTTTCCATTTCATTTTCCCTTTGTCATATATTCCAAATTTATTAAATTATTTGAAATTATTATACAACTTTGCTTTTAGCTTGTAAACTAGATAAAAAAACTACTGACAGCTTTTCTGTCAGTAGTTTTTTATTTTTCTAAAATAAATATTTTTTCTAGCTAAAAGATAAATTAGGAGAATAAGTAAGGAAATCAGACCAAATATTAAATAAATAAATTCTACAGTTAAATTTTGGGCAATTAGACCGCTTGATAAATCAGCAAAAATAAAAAACAGAGATAAAAATGTATCATATATTGACCAGAAAACTACTCGATTATTTTTTATTAGTTTATTAAATTCCCCAATGAAAAAGTTATTATAGCCACCATTTATTAATCTAAAAATAGAAAATAAAACAATAGTAGTAAATACCGATTTTGTAAAAAATAAAAGAATTGATATTAATGGTAATAGCATAACTATCGATAATTTTTTCCACTTTATTCGACTCCCAATTGCCATACATACATTAAAAGTAAACAAAACAAGCCCTAAATACTTAAGTGGAAAATAATGATATTTCAATAAAATACTACTCCAACTATTGACAGACATGATGAGTGTTGTGACAGTTATTCCTAATAAAATGAATAAGTTTAGCTTAGACGATACTTTTAATCCCTTTCGTAATGTCCTTATATTAATAGTTATTTTTTCTTCTTGTTTTTCTTCTCTTTTTTCTAATTTTATAAAACATAAAAAAATGGTTGAAAAAACAATAAATGCTACTGATATTATGATTGGTAAAAAACGATTGAAATGTAGTATGGCTGGTGTGATAATTGTCATCACTGATATTGCAAGATATTGTATTGAACTGCTACCTTCAAGATATTTGCGATATGTAACATCATCTGGAAATTGTTCATAAGAAAAAGTTTGCATTACTCCAGAAGATAGAGCTTCTGATATCCCAAGTATGACCGCTGCTAAGATTGCTAAATAAAATTTTTCAAATAAAAATAGGGTAAAAGCAATAATTGACAAAATATTATTAAGTAATAATACTTTTTTTCTATTTTTTTGTTCAGCATAAATACCTAGCGGTAGATTTAAAATCACTCCTATTATTTGCGTCATTGCACTAATAATCATAATCTCAGAATATCTATAACCCAAAGCATTCATAATTAATATGCTAATAAAAAAATAGGGAAGGAGGGACAAAAAGAGTTTAAATAGAAAAAGTTGTTTATATTTGATTATGATTTTCATAGCTGACAAGTTTTATCTTTCGTAAAGTTAGGATTTAATGTTCTTTGTAATTTGGGATAGCATCCCCCCTCGCAAATTCTTAACATTGAGCACTTTAAACAATCTTTATTTTCTGTTTTAAATTCTCTAACTTCTGTATAATTTGAATCGTTTTTCCATATTTCAGCCAATGTTTGATGAAAAGCATTGAAAGTATGCTTTTCACCTAAAAATGCAATACAAGGTAAGACATCCCCGTTAGATAAAATCTCCATTTTCGTATGCTTCGCTCTACAACCAAAATACATATTTTCAAATTCCGATAGATTTTTTCCCTCCTCAATTAACTCTGGAAAAGCCGTAAAATAAAAACATCCTTCAACTGAAAAATTGAAATTATCTATTTTATTATCTAGTAGATATCTTCTAACTTTTTCTTCTAATTTTCTCAGGTCTGATATATTGTATATTTTTGTTATTTTTGTAAAACCAGTCACTTCGGAGTAGTCCGCAATAGAAAAACGGTCAATTTCGTTTTTAATCGCAAACTTCAAGAGCTCCATAATATCCTCTTCACTTTGATTAGAATAAACCGTATTTAATCTGACTTTCTTTTTTCTTTCATGAAAAAGCTTTATTAATTCTATTCCTCTTTTTGCCCTTGTACCCATGAGTTCAAAATTTTTAAAATCATCTATTGATTCAAGAGATATAACTGGGGTAATATAATCAGATTGGCAAATAATATCTATTGTTGATTTTTTTATCTCTTGACCATTTGTTGTTATTGTTGTCACTACTTTCAATGAATCAATAATTTTTAAAAGATTATCTATGTCTTTATATTTCGTTGGCTCCCCACCTAATATAGAAAATGATAAAATTCCATTTTCTTTTGCTTGACTTAAAATCTTTTTCCAATCATCTGCAAGATGAACATTTTCGTCTTCTCTGTTTGCAAGAAAGCAAAAGCCACAATGAAGATTGCAATACATACTAGGATAAATCACTAACTCTAGCGGAAAACTCATTTGATTTAATTTTTTCAGCTCTTTAATCTTACTTTGTATTTTATTAATAATTGAGAAAGAAGATACCTCTTTTTCTTCTATCTCTCCTTTTTTATAAATTTTTTCTCGTAAAATTTTTGTTAGAGAATCAGCATTAAAATATTTTATGTATTCGTTAAATGCTTTTTCTTTTCCCATTTCTTTTACTAAAGATAAAAAAATAGACTCACTTTCTGACAGTTCTAATCTGCTAAAATTATTTTTATTTATTAAAATTCCGCCGTTTTTCTCAACTCTAAATAATAATTCATCTGATAAAACGTACATATTAACATCCTTTCTAAATATTACTCAGAAAAAGGCGACTAAACGTCGCCAATTCTGCTATCAAATTTTATTTGCTAGCAGCCCATCCATCTCCCTTAGCCATTGAACTATTTTCCAATACATTTTTAAGCATTGCCAAAAGCTCTGGTTTGGTTGATTGTTCTTTAAGTTCTTTTTGCATAATAAATCTCCTTTTAATATAGACAGATACCAATTTTGATTCAATTGGTATCTGTTATTTTATCAAAATTATTGATAGTATAAATTTTATTTGGAATATATGCCAAAACTCTATTAATTGTTAAGTTCATGAGAAAACCCACGTTGTTACTATATTGGCTCTCTTTTTTTCTTCTTTATTTTTATTACTCTATCTCCAGTTTTTACTTTCAAAACCCCAATTCTAAACTTTTTATAAAAAAATTTATTTTATTTATCTTTTGTCATATATTCCAAAAATATCCGATGAAAAAACTACTGACAGAAAAGCTGTCAGTAGTTTTTATTTTTCTAAATAATCTAAAGCGTCCTGAATAGTTTTGACGGGAACGATTTTCATCTTCGTTTTTAGTTTTTTAGCTGCGGCTTTGGCTCCAAGGTAATTGTTGCTACTTTCCTTTTTGGTGCCTGAGTCAGGCACTAAGAAGACCTTTGCCCCTTCTTTGCTCGCTGTGGCTACTTTTTTATCAACACCGCCGATTTGGCCAATGCTTCCGTCATGTTCAATCGTTCCAGTTCCAGCAATTTCGCGACCGTTTCGCAAATCTTTTCCTGTCAACTGACTGTAAATTTCTAGTGTAAACATCATCCCCGCAGAGGGACCGCCGATTGAACCCGCGTTGACAGTAACTTTTGGAGTCGTCACGACTTCAGTATGGTCAACTAGGCTGATCCCAATTCCTGTTTTTCCATTAGCAATTTTGATGTATTTGCCAGTTGACTTGTGCTTTGTGCCGTCAATTCTCGTGTATTCAATCGTTACTGAATCACCGACTTTTTGTTTGGAAACATAAGCAATCATGTCGGCACTTGATGTAAACTGTTGACCATTGACTGCTGTAATCGTATCTGCAAGTTCTAGCTTATTTTTAAAGGTCGAATTTTTGGCAATATCAAGGACATAAACGCCTTCATATTTAAGTTCATAAGGTTTATTAGCTAATTTAAAAGCTTGATAAATCGCTGTATTCTGTGCCGTTTCCATGTAAAACTGGTTGACACGGTTGAACTGTGCGTCGTTAAGTCCACCAGTCATTTCTTGCTCACTATAAATGCTTGTAAAACTATTAAAATGGCTGTAAATCATTGTAGCAAGATTTGCTCGTGCAATTTGGACAGTCGTCAGGAAAAAATCACCTTTATGTTCATCTTTTTTGCCTTCAACTTTGACCATTTTCCCTAAAGGCTCGGTTGTTCCGGGCATTTCCACATAGTAACTCGTTGGATAAAATAAAGCTAAAAGGGCAACAACAATTAGACCAATCGAGATTCCCCATTTTATTTTGGGATTAATTTTTTTATTTTTTTTCATCTAATTTCCTTAATTCACGACTCACATTTTCTGGAACCCAAGCACTGACATCTTGACCAAAGGCATGTAATTCTCGCATCCGTGTTGAATTTAATGGTTCAAGTTCTGGTTTTGCTAAGAAAAAGATGGTTTCAATGCCTGTCATCTCCATATTAAAATAGAACATATTTTTTTCATATTCTAAATCTTGGCTATTACGCAAAGAACGAACCAGAGCTGTCACGCCAAGTTTTTTAGCAATATTCACTGTCAAATCACGTTCATGTTTGATGACTTTGACTTTATGAGTTACTGACAGACTTGTCAGTGCTTCTTCTAGCATTTCCACTCGTTTATCAGTTGGAAAAAGTGGATTTTTTTGGTCATTTTTAAAAATTCCAACATAAAGTTGATCAAAATGTTGACTGGCACGTTTGATAACGTCTAAATGACCATTTGTCAGTGGGTCAAAAGTTCCTGTAAAGAGTCCAATTTTTTCTGTCATTACTTTTTTCTTTCTTAATTTACTGACAGAATTTCTGTCAGTAAAAGTCAAAATTCATAAATTGAAATTTTAGAAATTCCGTAAGTTTTTTGTCTGGTCAGCTCTAATTTCCCAATTTGGTCAGGGAGTTCAACTTCCTTGTCTGTTTCACAGACGACAATTACATTTTCTGTCAGTCGTTTTTTCTCTTGCAAAAGTTCTAAGTTTTCAACAATTTGTTCTTTAGCATAAGGTGGGTCTAAGAGGACTAAATCAAAAGTCTCTGACAAGTTTGATAAGACTCGTTCTGCTGACATTTTTAATAATTGAAATTTTTCAGGCTCTTTGGTCATCTTGATATTTTCCAAAATGACTTGTTGAGCTGCTCTGTCTTTTTCGACAAGAATGGCGTGATCCATTCCTCTTGAAATGGCTTCAATTGCCAAATTACCTGAGCCTGCAAATAAATCAAGAACACGTCCCCCTTCAAAATAAGGGCCAATCATATTAAAAATGGCTCCTTTAACTTTATCGGTGGTTGGTCTTGTTGTTTTTCCTGCCAATGTTTTCAGCGGTCTTCCGCCATAATTTCCTGAAACTACTCTCATGAAAATAATTATATCACAAAATTTCAAATGGAGAGCCGAATCTCCCTGTAAGCCTTGGTCTAAAGGTTCTGTCAGTAAAAATTTTCTTATTATTTTACTGACAAAAAAATAAGTTTCTCAAATCAGAATTTCATTCTAACTTTTGAAACTTATTTTTACCTATATTTAACTCATGAATGACTTTCATGCATCCGAATTGCTCGTAGTGAGGGCAGCACACCTAATACAATAATGAAAAACATGAAGATGGTCATTCCAATATTTCCATAAAGACTTGAGAGAGACACAAGGATTCCTGACAAGACCGAAGCGATAGGCTGAGTCACTGAAAAAGCTCCTGTATAAGTTCCCACTTGGTCTCCATCCATTAAATCGGCTCGCAGAGCCTGTGAAAATGGAACCAAAATCATTTCACCGATTGTTGCTACCAATGCTGCAATCAGTTCCCAAGTTAAATCACGACCAAGAAATGCAATCATGAAGCCCAAACCTTGCAAAATAATTCCAATGGATATTCCACTACTTCGTGACCAGTTTTTGGTTAGTTTGTTGACTCTCCCCATAAATAATACGATGACTAAGGTATTGACCATTAGGAAAATTGTCAGCATCCGTTGTCCATAAACTTCAATTCCAAAAATCCTTGCTGTTCTAAAACTATCACTCAAATGGACTGGAAGATAATAATCAATTTGATTAAAAATCATCGCAATAAAGACCGAAGCAAATAAATAATACATGAAAATACGGTCTTTAGCAACTGTGAAATAGGCTTTAATAATGTTTGATTCTTGCTTATGCTGCTGAGTATCTGGATTGAAGGATTCATCAATCCAAAAAATTACAACCAAACAACTAACGATTTCTTCAATTGTGATAGCTAAAAGTAACCAAACCAAATAATCTCGGAAAAACCAGCCTGAAAGTCCTGAACCAATCATAATTGCAAAGTTGATAATCCAATATTGAATACTATAAACGACTCGCCGATTTTCACTTGTTGTCAAATCTACAATCATCGCTTGACTTGCGGTGTTAAAAAAGCCAAAACCAAAATTAATAATAAGAAATCCTAAAAAAGTAACCCAAGGATTGAAGTAAAAAGATGAGTTTGCAAATGTTGCTAAAGCTCCACCAAAACCAGTAATGGCAGTTGAGAAAATCATCACAGGTCTTCGTCCCTGAACGTCGGACAAATGACCAGCATAAAGCCCAACCAAGAAAACCATGACTGAACTAATGACTAAAAGTAATCCCGTGATTCCTGCTCCCATATATTTATTGTAGTAAATTGTCATTGAGCCACCCACTGTACTAAAGCAAAGCGTCCCAAAAAAATTCATAATTAAACGAATTTTAAGTGTAGGATGTAATCCAAAAAAATCTTTCATTTTATTTCTTTCTGTTTTTTCAATAAAAAATCTATCTTGACTCCTTTTCAAGATAAATTCCTGTTTTTAGAAGTCATTTTTTTAATTAATTTTTGTTTTCTGATGTCTATTTACAGCAATAAGCACTAAAATAATCGCTAGAACTTCAGTCAATGCTAAGACTAAAGAAACTCCTGTTGCTTTAATTATTGGTGAAATCGAAACAAGTAAACCGGCAAGAATGGAGGCAATCGGCATCTTAATTGCGGCAACGCCATTGTAAGAACCAATTTTTTCTGGATTCATCAAATCTGCACCTAAAGTTTGAACACTTGGTGTATAAACAATTTCACCTAAAGTATAAACAATACCGGCAATGAAAATAGGCGTAAACGTCGTTGTCAAAAATGAAAAAATCATCCCAATTGCCATAAATAAACTTCCCCAAATAAATCCTTTTTGGTGTGACCAGTCCTTGGTCAATCGATTTAGGGTGGTCATTAATAGGACGACTAATACACAAGCTAAAATCAAATAAATCGTAAGCATCCGTTGTCCATAGATTTCAAAACCAAAAAAAGTGATTGTTTTAAAACTATTTGATAAATGAACAGGCAAAAAATTATCAAATTGCATGATAATAAAAGTGGTCGCAATATTAGCACCCATAAAAATCATGTAAGTTTTATCTTGTAGCACTGTCTTATAGGCCTGAAAAATATTTTCTGCTTCTTCTTTGGCCTTTACAATCGGTCTAAAAGTCTCAGTCATTACAAAAGTGGTTAAGAAAAATGAGACTAAGACAGTTAAAAGTAATATCACTAAAAGTGCTTCAAATGCTGGTCTAAAAAGCCAAGCACCTAATGCTGCTCCTAAAATAACTGACAAGTTTTGCGCCCAATAATCCAACATAAAAACAACTTTACGATTTTCAGCATTTGATGCATCAATAATCATGGCATTTCCTGCAGTAATCACAAGATTATAACCAAAACTAATCAGCAAAAAAGCAATAAAAGTTGACCAAGGATTCACGTGACCTGGTAAGTTTGAGGCAATGGCTAAAAGAGCTCCCAAAAGTTGAATCACTGTCCCAAAAACCATCACTGGTTTTCGACCATTTCGGTCAGCAAAAAAACCTGCAAGAATTCCTGCGACAAAAGTGGCTACTGCAGATAAGGCAAGCAAAATCCCTGTAATTGCACTTCCCAAATGTTGATTATAATAAATGGTCATTGAAGAAAAAACGGTGCCATATGAAAAGGCACCTAAAAAAACAATTCCTAAACGGAGTTGCAAATTTTTGTCTAAATTCCAAAACTCTTTCATATTATTCCTTAAATTTTCCGATTTTTTTAATTTATCTATAATTGTAGCACAAATAATAAACAAAAACTAGGTGGATTTTTAAAAGTTGTTAATAAAATACAGATATTGAAAACATAACTTATGAAAATATACAAAAAATCACTGACAGAAATCTTGTCAGTGATTTTTATGACACTTTTAATCAAAGATTAAAGGCGGTCATTCAATTCTTTGCTGAGTTCTTCAAATCCTGGTTTACCAAGAAGAGCGAACATATTTTTCTTGTAAGCTTCAACACCTGGTTGGTTGAATGGGTTAATTCCGTTCAAGTAACCAGAAACACCGATAGCAAGTTCAAAGAAGTAAATTGCATATCCAAGTGTGAATTCGTCTTGTTCAGGCAATGTCACGATCATGTTTGGAACATTTCCGTCAGTGTGAGCAAGAAGCACGCCGTCAGCTGCTTTTTTGTTAACGAAGTCAACATCTTTACCTTGCAAGTATCCAAGTCCATCAAGGTCAGCGTCAAGTTCTGGAATGTTGATGTTTTTACGTGGTTTTTCAATACGGATTGCTGTTTCAAAAACAGTACGTGTTCCTTCTTGAATCCATTGTCCTAATGAGTGAAGGTCTGTTGAGAAGTTAGCTGAAGTTGGGTAAATTCCTTTTTGGTCTTTCCCTTCTGATTCACCAGCCAATTGTTTCCACCATTCTGAGAAATATTGAAGGCTTGGTTCGTAATTGATCAAGATTTCTGAGAATTTACCTTTACGGTAAAGGATATTGCGAAGTGCAGCATAGGCGTAAGCATCATTTTCATGAACATTTGTAGAAGTGTATTCTTTACGCGCAGCGTTAGCACCTTCCATCAAAGCTGTGATATCAGCACCTGAAGCTGCAATTGGCAAAAGTCCAACAGCTGTCAATACTGAGAAGCGTCCACCAACTGAATCTGGAACAACAAAAGTTTCCCAGTTGTTTGCGTCAGCATTAACTTTTACAGCACCTTTTTCTTTATCAGTTGTTGCGTAAATACGTTTGTTTGCTTCTTCACGACCGTATTTTTTAACTAACATTTCTTCGAAGACACGGAAAGCAATCGCTGGTTCTGTTGTTGTACCTGATTTAGAGATTACATTTACAGAGAAATCTTTGTCAGCAACGTAATCTACAAGGTCAGCCAAGTATGATGAAGAAATTGAGTTACCAGCATAAAGAATACGTGGTGCTTTACGTTCTTCGGCAGTTTGCAAGTTAACAAAGCTGTTGCTCAAAAAGTCAATTGCTGCACGTGCACCGAGGTATGAACCACCGATACCGATAACAATAAGAACTTCTGAATCAGATTGAATTTTTTTAGCTGCTTTTTGAATACGAGCAAATTCTTCTTTGTCGTAATCTTCAGGAAGGTCAAGCCATCCGATATAATCGCTCCCAGCACCTTTTCCTTCGTGGAGCAATTTAGCTGCCCCGTCGATTTGCCATTGGATTTCGTCTAATTCATTTTCAGCTACAAATGGAGTGAGTTTTGAATAGTCAAATTTAATATGAGCCATTTTAATTCCTTTCAATTTCTCGCTTTTTACGAGAATTTAGCTATTGAAGAACGACAACTTTTGCATTGTTTTATCTTCGAATTTTCTAGTTCATTTTATCACTTTTTCGGCTTTTTAACAATACTAAAGGTTATGTAAGCGCTTATTTGTTTAGCTTTCTATCTGTGAAACTTTTCCAGCTTTGGGACAGCTTTTTTTATAAAAATTTAGTTTAAGATTTCAATGAATATTTATTGTTATTAAAAGATTTACTGATAAGCTAACTCCTAACACTTTTAAGGGTGTCAAATCTCTTTGACGACTGACAAATCAGTCTTTCATGTAAATTTTTGCTAAAATATTAATGATGAGATATACATTTGAAATTGACCTTGACCGTTATAAAAATCTAGCCCAACAAAAACAAAAGACACATAAGAAATTTTTAGCTGGACTTGCCAAAAAACCACCAAAGCAATTAGATAAAATCGTTAAAGAAGTTCATGAAGAGGTTTTTTTAGAAATTGATTGCACCAAATGTGCTAATTGTTGCAAAACCTTAGGCCCTCTTTGGACAGAGGCCGATATTGAACGCGTTGCCAAACATTTAAAAATGAAAGTGAGTGACTTTGAAGCCGCATATCTCCGAACTGACGAAGATGGTGACAAAGTTTTTCAAACCATGCCTTGTCCGTTTCTTGGTTCTGACAATCTCTGTAGCATTTACGAAGTTCGGCCTAAAGCTTGTCGCGAATTTCCCCATACTGACCGTAAAAAGATTTATCAAATCAATAATTTAACGATAAAAAATACACTTTACTGTCCAGCTGCTTATGAATTTGTTGAGAAATTATCTTATAGACTCAAATAAAAATTACTGACAGGTCTGTCAGTAATTTTTTTATTATGCCAAAAGTTCTTTCAAAGCTTCTTTTGTATCTTTCAGTGAATGTCCCAAGGCTTTTTCAAAATCTTTAGATTCCACATCTAAATCTTTTGCTTCAATATCTTTTTGGAAGCCGAGGAAAAGTTCCGCTACAAAATCTGGAAGTCCAGTTTCAACTAAATGACTGACAAAAGTTTTGTCATCAGCAGCGACTACTTCAAATTCCTTATCAGAAACTGCTTTTAGTGCTTGAGCAAGTTCGGCGTAAGTCAATATTTTTCCTGAAAGCTCCAAAACTTCTGGAAAATCTGCTCCAGCAAGTGCTTTTGCTCCAACTTCTGCATATTCGCGTTTCAAAGCCCAGCCCACTTTACCTGTTGGTGCATTGTATACAAATTTTCCAGTTGAAAGTGCAGCAGCAATAATTGGCATTTCATTTTCAAAGTACCAATTATTACGTAAAAATGTGTGAGCAATTCCTGATTTTTCAATCGCCTTTTCAGTATAGATGTGGTCAGCAGCTAAGTCACTTGTTGCCCTTTCTGCTTGAGGAAAACTTGTATAAGCAATATAAGAAATTCCAGCACTTTTGGCTGCATCAACAACATTTTGATGCTCAGCTTGACGATTTCCCGGCGCTCCTGAAACAAAAAGCAAACGGTCAATTCCTGTAAATGCTTGTTCTAAAGCAGTTAAATCTGAATAATCTGCCAAACGTACATCGAAACCTGCCGCTTTGAGTGGGGCTGCTTTTTCTTCTGTGCGAGCCAAAACTGCAATATCAGAAATTGGAACCAATTCTTTCAAAAATCCGAGTGCATAAGTACCATATCCACCTGTCGCACCTGTTACTAAATATTTCATGTTAAATCCTCCATTTATTTATTATTTTTTATATTTTAAAGTAGCTTGCTTTTTTGACTACCTAAGTGTATAATATCATTGTACTATCACTATGTAAAGTAAGCACTTGAAAGTTAGATACACCCCTTTTAGATACTATTGTATAATATCAACGATTTGAGGTAATAAAAAAATGAAAAAAATTTCTGAACTTCCAGATTGTCCTGTTGAAACAGCACTTGTTTTGATGGGCGACCGTTGGAAAATGCTCATTGTCCGTGATTTATTAGAGCGAACCATGCGCTTTGGCGAACTTCAACGTTCAGTTGGACATATTTCACAAAAAGTTTTGACCCAACATTTACGTGCCCTCGAAGAAAGCGGGCTGGTTCATCGTGAAGTCTATGCAGAAGTACCCCCTCGTGTTGAATATTCACTGACAGAACTTGGAAGAACCCTCAAGCCCATCCATGATACGATGGCAGCTTGGGGAAATCTTTATAAAAAAGAAATCAGCAAAGCTTAAAGATAAAAATTACTGACAGGAAATTCTGTCAGTAATTTTTGTTTAATTATTTATAAATTTGGTCTTATCCTTAGTATCTTCTTAGTGTTTTTAATGTCTGTCAGTACAATTATTTGCTCAATCCTATCTGTAAATTTCGTCAGAATTTCTGCTGTCTTAGAATGCTTTAGCATTGCATTACTACTCTTCTTTTTTCAGAAATATGGTGAACAAACGGTCAGCAAAGAAACTGATTTCTGGATTCCTCGAAAATTTGGTTTAGGTATGAGTGTCAATCCTCATACAAAGACAAGTAAAAGAATGACTATTTTTCTTATTTACTTTCTTGTCTTCGCTGGACTCTTATTAATATTTTTGTAGAAAAAGCCAGTAGCTCAAAAGCTACTGGCTTTTATTTATGATTAGTTTTCTTTCAATTCTGCGATACGAGCTTTCACAGTATCAAATTTTTCTTGATAATCGGCTAATTTATCTTTTTCTTTTTGAACAACTTCTGCTTTAGCATTCGCAACAAAACGTTCATTACCCAATTTTTTATTCACTAAATCTAACTCTTTTTGCCATTTGGCAAGTTCTTTTTCAAGTCGAGCAATTTCTTCTTCGATGTTAATCAAACCAGCCAATGGTAAGTATAATTCTGCTCCAGTAATGACCGCTGACATCGCTTGTTCTGGAACCGCCAAGTCTTTAGCAATTGTTAATTCTGAAGGATTAGTGAAACGGCTGATATAAGGAGAAACAGCATTAAAGAAATCTGCATGTTCAGATTTAATCAACATTGGGACAGCTTTAGACAATGGAGTATTAACTTCAGCACGAATATTACGAACGGCTGTAATTAATTCAATTAACATCGCCACACCTTCGCTTGCCTTGTCATCATTAAATTCTGGACGTACTTTTGGATATTCGGCAACAACAATTGAACCAGAAGTATTTGGTAATTTTTCAAAGATTTCTTCAGTGAAGAAAGGCATAATTGGGTGTAATAGACGTAAAACTTGATCTAAAACATGGAGCAATACTGCACGTGTAATGTCTTTTTCAGCTTCATCCTCACCAAACATAACTTCTTTTGTTAATTCCAAATACCAGTTTGCAAACTCATCCCAAATGAAATTGTAAAGAATATGACCAGCGACACCAAATTCAAATTTATCCATTTGTTCAGTCACGCGCCGGGCAGTATCATTCAATCGTGTCAAAATCCAACGGTCAGTGACATTACCAGCAGTTTTATTTGCAACTTTTGTCAAAGCCGAAGAAACAGCATCAGCGCTGACATCTTCTGCATTCATCAAAATATAACGTGAAACATTCCAAATTTTATTGATGAAATTCCAAGCAGCATCCATTTTATCATAAGAAAAACGCACATCTTGTCCTGGTGCAGAACCATTTGATAGGAACCAACGGAGTGCATCAGCTCCATACTTTTCAATCACATCCATTGGATCAATTCCGTTACCAAGCGATTTAGACATTTTACGTCCTTCTTCGTCACGAATCAAACCATGAATCAAAACATTGTGAAATGGTGATTTACCAGTGAATTCTAAAGATTGGAAAATCATGCGTGAAACCCAGAAGAAGATAATATCATAACCTGTTACAAGGGTACTTGTTGGGAAATAACGTTTGAAGTCTGCTGAGTTTTCATCTGGCCAACCCATTGTTGAAAATGGCCACAAAGCTGAACTAAACCAAGTATCGAGCACATCTTCATCTTGTGTCCAACCTTCTCCCTCAGGTGCTTCTTCACCAACATACATTTCACCCGCTTCATTATACCAAGCTGGAATTTGATGTCCCCACCAAAGTTGGCGTGAAATAACCCAATCATGAACATTTTCCATCCATTGCATGAAAGTATCATTGAAACGTGGCGGATAAAATTCTACTGCATCTTCTGTTGTTTGATTAGCAATTGCATTCTTAGCTAATTCGTCCATTTTGACAAACCATTGTGTTGATAAACGTGGTTCAACAACCACTCCTGTTCGCTCTGAGTGCCCAACTTCATGGCGGACTGGTTTTATATCAACCAACTGCCCCAATTCCTTGAGGTCAGCAACAATTTGTTTGCGGGCTTCAAAACGGTCAAGACCTTCATATTTTCCACCATTTTCATTGATGGTTCCGTCATTGTTCATCATGTTAATCATTGGCAAATTATGACGCATCGCAACTTCAAAGTCATTAGGGTCATGAGCAGGTGTAATTTTTACAACCCCAGTTCCTTTTTCCATATCAGCATGGTCGTCTGTCAAAATCGGAATGACACGATTAATGATTGGGAGGATAACATTTTTGCCCACTAAATGTTTATAGCGTTCATCTTTTTCATTGACGATAACAGCTGTATCACCAAGGAAAGTTTCTGGACGTGTTGTGGCGATTTCAACAAACTCATCACTTCCTTCAATTTGGTAAGTGATGTGGTAAAAAGCCCCATCAATTTCTTTGTGAATGACTTCAATGTCTGACAAAGCAGTCATCGCTTTTGGATCCCAGTTGATGAGTTTTTCACCACGGTAAATCCAACCTTTATTGTAAAGTTGAACAAAAACTTTACGAACCGCTTGCGAAAGGCCTTCATCAAGAGTAAAACGTTCACGAGAATAATCCACTGAAATCCCCATTTTACCCCATTGTTCCTTGATTGTTGTGGCATATTCATCTTTCCACTCCCAAACTTTATCAAGGAATTTTTCACGTCCAAGGTCTTGTGGTAAAATGCCATCCTCAGCAAGGCGGGCAGCAACTTTTGCTTGAGTGGCAATCCCCGCATGGTCCATTCCTGGCAACCAAAGCGTATCAAAACCTTGCATCCGTTTTTGACGGATGATGATGTCTTGCAAAGTTGTATCCCAAGCATGACCCAAGTGGAGTTTTCCTGTCACATTTGGTGGTGGAATAACGATGCTATAAGGCTCTGCATCAGGATTTCCAGAAGGTTTGAAAACATCAGCTTCAAGCCATTTTTCGTAGCGTCCTGCTTCAACCTCTGTCGGGTTAAATTTTGGGGTTAGTTCGTTTGTCATGTTTTTCTCCTTTGGGTACAAAAAAAGCACCCTGATTTATTCTCCAGGGTGCTTCCGCACGGTACCACCTGATTTTCGTCAATTGACGACACTCATTTTATGCCATAATTTTCTTGAAATGACGCAACCTTCATAAAGTTTGACTGAACACTTTCACCAACCGTGTTCTCTCTATAAGTCTTGCTTTATTACTCCTCGTCAACTTGTTTTTATTTTAGCAGAATTCTTGTTTTTTTACAAGATACTTCTAAATTTTTATTTTTCTTTAATGATTTCTAAAAAATGCTCCAAGCCTTCTTTGGCTTGAATTTGCTGATTACATTGTTCAGAATCTAAGCAAATATAGGTGCCATTTTTAGTATAGGTCCCGTCAGCGCCTCTTTTTGTTGTCGCTAGAAATTGAGTGACAATACTTGTTTTTTGGCAAATGGCACAGATATTTTTCATACTACCAGAGATACTGCCATAGAAACCACGCCCGTCAACGGTCAAAAGATATTTTCGGCCGCTTGAAACTTCATTCCAAGCAAAGTAAGTGACATCACGTAAGTCCCATTGACTTGTCGCTGGAATTTTTAACTTTTTAACTTTTTTGAAAGCTTTTTTCATTTGAGCTTCACTCGGTAAATGAAAAGCTTCGACTAAAGTTTTAAGTTCTGTCAGTAATTTTTCAGCTTGTTCTCTTGATAATTTAGGATTATCAATGGCTGATAAGTATTCTTGGATAGCAACTTTTACTGACAGATTATTTTCACTGACAAGGCTGTCAGCATTTTCAGCGATTTGCAAAATTTCTGTGGCGACTTGGGCGTAAACTGCCTCAACTGTCGATTTATCATTGACAGAGTGATAGACATTGACGAGGTCAAAGGTCAGGTATTTAATTCGATTATATTCATATGGTTTTAACATTTTCTTATTCCTTAAGATGTGAACCCGACTGCTTTGAAGTTATGAAAATTGAGAAAATGTGGTTCTGTGCAAGGCACAAGTTCCATTTTGTCCATCCATGCCACTATGTGGCCTATGCTGTCCATTCGCTCTAAGCAACTAAAGTTGCAAGGCGAATCGCATTTTCATCCACTTCAAGGAGGGTGAACTCAATTTGTTCTTATCCGCAAAGAAATAAGACTTTGCGGTAATCTAAGCGAGAGCTCTTACTCGCACTTGATTACCAACCATCTTCTTAAAATTCATTTGAATCTCCTTTTATCTAATGGTTAGAAGTCACTTCTCTAAAAATAGAAGTCACTCATTAAAATGTTTTTGTTCCAAAATCTGGAACGTCATGGAAATCTTTACCATTTCTGTAGTTTTCAAATTTTCCTTGCAAAAATTGGTAAGCGTCTAAACGACTTTCATAGCGAAGAGCTGCTTCTTTCGCTTCTTTTTTACCGTCTTCTGTGGCAATTTTTTCAGCGGCTTTCATGGCAAGTTCAGAAATTTGAACTTGTTGGTCCACCCATTCTTGAAAATCTTTTAAAAAATTTTGTTCGTAAGTCATTTTTTCTCCTATTAAAATTCAGAGCTGTCGGCTCATCATTATCTTTTGGGTTTGATTAAATCATAGCTTTGCTCAACCATTTTGCAAACTTGCTCATCAGCAACATCTCCACCAAGTAAAACATCGTTCCAATGCGTTTTGTTCATGTGAAATGCTGGATTAATATCCACAAAGAAATCTCGCAATTCGATTGCGATTTCTGGCTTCTGCTTGATTGCGATATTGACTCGTCCTTCTCGCTCAGAAATATAAGCAAATGATTTTTTATTCTTTAAATGTCGCATCACTACCGTTGGCTGACCCTTCTCCATTTTGGCAAAGGGAGTATCTGCAAAAGTCGGCCCAAGAGACAAGCAAAAATCAATGAGTTCTTTTTTATTCATCTATTTATTAAGCTCCAATTGATAAGCAAAACGGTCACCTTCAAATTGAACAAGTCCTCGTTTTACAAAGCCTTCACGTTCAAAGACATGTTGCATCAATTTATTGACCGGGTGGGTATCTAGGCGAAAATCAGAGTATCCTTTAGATAACATCAAGGTAAAAATATTTGAAAATAGATATCTTGTCAAAGATTGTCCACGAAATTCGTTAGACAAAGCAATTCGATGAATGGTCACATAATCAAAATTTTGATTTGACCAAGCGCCGTCAGTAATTTGAGTATAAGCTGGTTCTTCACCTGTAATAATTGCACAATAACCGGCTATTTTATCATCAACTAACAAGACATAGGCCTGTTCTTTCGCAAAATCCTCTTCAATATCAAAAACTGCTGGATAAGCATTTTGCCATTGGTCACTCCCGGAATCAGCCAAAAAAGTTCTTGCTTCTTCAATAATTTTCATAATTGACAGCAAATCTTTCGGGCCTGCTTTTCTCATATAAATCATATAAAACCTCGGATTTTTTCCATTTTATCATAAAAATAATTAATGACAGAACCGTCAGATTTACTGACGGCTCTTTTTATTGACAGTATCATCAACTTTCCTATCAAATCTCTTATCTGTCAGTAAATCTGATTTCTTTAGATGTCACAAAACGCTAGTCTAAAGAAATTTCTGGATTTTCTCTAGTGACTAGGAGTACCTGTGCCGTTCCCCCTAAATATTTTTCACTCAATTCAGCTAATTTTTGAGTTGCAGCATCTAGAACTTCACCGCGTTCAGGGTCAACAGATTCAATAATCAAAAAAGCATTTTTGGTTTGTTCTGTCAGCATCGTTCTTTGACCATCACGCCAATTCCATGAGCGACAAACTGCCCCTTCATCATCAAGATAGCAGATTTCACCAGGCAAAGCATTATCAGCTTCATCATCACCCAAAGCCAAGAAATGTTCGCCACCAACAGCTTTTGTCAAACATAGATTTCCTGCAAAAGTATCAATATCCTCACCACCAGCAGGTAGCCCATAGTTCAAGCTAATACTATTGTAAATATCAACCAAAGGATTAATCGAACCCACAGCTTTACCTTTATCTACTCGTTTAAGCAGATTTTCAATCGAACTTCTAGCCCCTTTTTTTGTTTTAAATTTTTGATAAGCCTTGCGCCAAACAGAGACTACAGGATTTTCACTAAAAACAGCCGCTTCTAAAAATTGCTCTGCATTTTCATTCGCCTCATCAAGATTTTTTTTGATTTCAGCACTTGATTCCATACTATTATCAATATTTTTAGCTAAAACAATTCCGATTTTTGTCTCAGGAAAAAGTTCCCAAAATTCAGGTTCAACAATAAATTTTTTCATAATTTTTTCTTACTTTTCTAATTTTAACTATAAAATTTACTGACGAAAATCTTGTCAGTAAAATACGACTGAATAAGGAGTATTTTATCTGTGGATAAAGAATGAACAGCGGAGCTGGTCATTCTATCATTCGTCAGCGAGTGAATTGAGCATTTTAGTTGTGGATAAAAGAATGAACAGCAAAGCTGAGCGTTCTATCCATCGTCAGCGATTGAACAACGGGCAGGTAAATCGTAATTAAAAGAATAAACAACTAAAATATCCATTCTGTCAGTAAATTTTCACTTAAACTTTAGCTGCTACCAACTAATAATTCTGTCAGCAAAATTTCTCAATATTTACCATATTTTTGCGGACGACGTCCACGTTTTTTACCCTTAGCAAAAGCTTCAGCTTTACGTTCTTCTTCCAAATGTTCAAATTTAACAATTTTCAAAGGTTCATCACGTTTTGTCAATTTAACAACTGCTTCAGTTCTTGCTGTATGTGGGAACATGTCCACTGATTGGATGTATTCTACTTTGTAATAATTGGCCAAAACGACTAAATCTTTTGCCAAAGTTGAAACGTTACAGCTGACATAAACCATTTTTTCCGGTGGGAATTTAGTAATTGTTTCAAGCAAGGCATCATCAAGCCCCGTACGTGGTGGGTCAACAATCATTGCAGTTGCTCTATGACCAGATTTGTTCCAATTTGGAATAATTCGCTCCGCTTTACCAATTTCATAGTGGCAATTTTTAAGCCCCAAACGTTTGGCATTTTCACGCGCATCAAAAATTGATTCTGGTGTAATATCCATTCCATGAACCGATTTTACTTTTTTAGCCACCGCAAAACCAATCGTACCTACACCACAATATGCATCAATGACACGGTCATCTTTTTTAGGATTCAAAGCCTTAACTGCTTCACCATAAAGTACATTGGCTTGCTCAGAGTTCAATTGGTAGAAAGCACGAGGACTTAATTCAAATTCATAATCCAAAACGCCTTCGGTAATTGTTTCTTTTTCATTGAATAAAATTTGTGTGCGTTCGCCATAGATTTCACTGGTTTTTCTTGGGTGGAAATTGACCGCAACCGTCACAATTTCTTCAAATTCTTCTGTCAGTGCTGACAGCATTTTATCAAATTTAACAAAAGAATTTTTTTGACGTTTTGAAGGTTCTTCACGTAATTCAGGCCAAACTTGTCCGTCCAAAATAATTGGTGTTGAAGTCACAAAAATAATTTGTACTTCACCTGTTTTTTGTGAACGACGAACCATGACCGTACGAATTCCGCCGATTTTACGTTCATCATATACAGGTAAATCAAATTTTTCAATCAAACGGCAAATGTGATTGATAATTTCTTGGGTTTTGGGATCTTGAACCAAACAGTTATCTAGGTTAACCAAATGATGTGTTCCTTCTTGATAAAGTCCCGCAATCACTGTTCCGTCATTCAAACGACGCACTTGGAACTGCAATTTGTTACGATAACCAAGTGTATTTTCCATTCCCAAAGTTGCACGCAATTCATAATTACGCCAACCTGCTGGTTTATATTTTTCTAAGGCCTGACGCATAACATCACGCTTAAATTCCAATTGCATTGGATAAGAAAGATGCATGATGTGAGATTGACTCATTTCATGATAAGCTCTATCCTGTGGTTTCACACGGTTTGGTGATTTTTCAATAATCTTAACCAATTTTGCACGACTAAAATTTCTAGCATTTTCAGTAATTTCAACTAAAACTTCTTCACCTGGAAGTGCATAAGGAATAAAAACAAGTCGTCCTGAAATGACGCCAATTCCTTCCCCATTTATTCCCATTCGCTCGATTTCGAGTTGAAGTTTCTGTCCTATTTTTAAATTTATCATTTGTTAATTATTTTCCCTCTAGTTCGTCAATTAAATGACCATTTTCAATCCATTATAAAAAAATCACTAATAAAGGATTGTGTGATACACTATTATAACATTTCACAATTTCTTTTTGTAGTCTTTTTCTACTTGAATCCTAAAAGATTTGAACTTATTTTTTCATCTATGAATATTACTCTCCAAATAAAAAGCCTGACACTGTCAGACCTTTTATTTTTTCTTTAATTATTGTTTTTTACGTCTAAGTAAAAGAGCAAGTGGCGAAATAATCACTGCCATAATTCCTAGCAGAGTCAAAACAATTTGTGATTTTTGACTATCACCAGTACTTGGAAGAACATCTGTTGGCTTACTATCTTTTACAGCCTTAGCCGTAGGTGTTTTTGATTGATTATTAGATGGTTGACTTGGTTTATCTGGGTGAACTGGAGGAACGATAATTCCTGCAGGCACCTTATGATAAACGACAATTCTTTCAATGTCCGCTGTATCTACCGTAATTCCTGTCATTTCATCAATCTTAAGTTGACTTGCGATGTAATCTTTAATGATTGGCGAAAGAACTGCAGCAAATCTTCCACCATTATCAGCTGTCCAGTCACTATAAGTTTTCTCACCTGTCACTTTGTCAGTAGTGATTGTCCGACTAAAGACAATTGTTGCCTTATAGTTGTCAGCAGCCTTATCCCCATTATCATAAACATAATGAATGACTTCATTAACTGATTTATTTTCCGTCTCAACTACTGTGCCATGTTTTAGTCTCACAATATAATGTTGAGGGTCATCAGCAAATTTAGTTCCATCTTTTGGATAATCATCAGAAATTAATTCGTAGCCCTTATCTGTATAAGATTTAATCGTGTCAGCCGTTGTATAACCTGAATCATCTCCAGTTCCACCAGACAAATCTTT
>Ga0153999_1000186_pt1 | contig 31051 bp, 44 predicted proteins | sample TSNC083MetaG_FD_104675 | JGI IMG/M metagenome (GOLD analysis project Ga0153999, IMG submission 104675) | Attine ant fungus gardens microbial communities from North Carolina, USA - TSNC083 MetaG | ecosystem: Host-associated > Fungi > Mycelium > Unclassified | place: USA: North Carolina, Lumber... | reverse complement strand
TTGATTAAATTTATTGTGCCAGGGCGTCCTATCCCAGCTGTTCGGATGACGCAGAAGAGCATGTATGTGAACAAATACGCCAAGCGTTATCTGGCATACAAGAAACAGGTCGGATGGATCGCGAAGTCGCTTGCGAAAGGATTGCCGAGTGAAGAGCTAATCGGAGTAAATCTGGAGCTACACATTCATGGCGGCAATCATGGAGACATCGACAATTATGCAAAGTCCATTACGGATGCACTGAACAAGATTCTGTACAAGGATGACAAGCAGATCGTGGTTATGAATCTACGAAAACATAAATGTAGTAAGGATGAGGAGCGGGTGGAAGTTTATGAAGTGAAAGGGGCAAGCGATGAGAAAGTTATTTTGTAAGAAAGTAAATGTCCTGCTATGGCATCTGGTGATGATGACAGCCCTGTTCATGACAGCAATCGTATCAGCAGTGGTCACGAAACAGGAGCAGGATGAGCAAATTAAGCGGCTACAGCAGGAAAGAGATTCAGCGGTTGATGGGCACTGGGTAGATATGCAGGTGAAGATGAGGGAGGAAAAGTGACATGGATTATATCGAGCGAGCGCAAAAAGAAATAAGAGATGAATGGTTTAAAAATCACGTGATAAAAAGCATGGAAGGAACAGGCGATCTCCAACGTATTTCCTGGGGTGAAAAAGGTACTCGGATGTATCAGATTGATTATGTGTTATCGAATAATATGGTTTTCGTTTCAGGTGATTTAGGCGAAGCCGTTTATGCACTGACTTGTAGTGCGACATTGGAAAATATTAAGGACTTCGGTTTACCTTATTTCATGAAAAAACTTACAGCACATGGGAGAAGAAGATGGGATTTTGATTCCGAGTTAGCGCAAGAACAGATTACTGAGTACATTTTTGCTTGGTGCGATGTAGAGGATGCTAGTGAACTGTCAGAAGCAGATAAAGAATTGTATGAGGAATTGACAGGAGCAACGATTGAATGGGATCTTCATGACCACTTCGATAAAGCAGTTTTCTCAATCTATCAAGACACAAACGTTAGCTGGTTTGATGGAGAAGCTGCATGTTGCATCTCTGACTGCGGAAAGAGATTGCCACGTAGCTACATTGCTTATTGGCTAGGCCTACAAATGATGATTGAGCAGTTAGGAAAGGGGGAGGCTGCATAGTGAGCGGTGAAATCACAAAGCGGGAAGCCTATAACATGCGTAATGTTGAATGGGGCTCTGCGGAATTTAAGAAGAAGGTTGAAGCAGCAGAGGCCATTAAAAGTGAGCGGGAATATGACGAAGCGGTTATGGATGCTATGGACACAATCGGATGGATATAGAAAAAGCCAAGGACGGATCCCCAGCTCTTAATTTAATCTGGATAATTTAATTATAACACGGGGGTCTGTTCAATGCGATTGCAGGAAGTTGTACTGGATGTTGAAAAACTGGAAATAGATGTCGATAATATAGATAAAAAGCCTTTCATTGTCGTTTGGAGCGATGGGAAGGCCAAGCTTACCTTATTGCCGGAACATGGAGAGACGAAGGTTGTCACGCACCAGGGGAAGGTGAGACGGGTTAAGTTTGATGAGGGGGAAGAGTTTTGAAAGATAATATATTGCAGGAGTATGATCAAGATATAGAGTTATTAAAACGGTTAAAACCTCGTTTAAAAACACTTATTGAAGTACTGATAAATGAAAATCAAGTTGAAGTACACGATGTCCAGGTAAGAGTTAAAGGGAAACCTAGTTTAAAGGGTAAAATTCAAAAAAACAAGGTAAATATAATCAATTAAAAGATATAACAGATGTAATTGGAGTTCGTGTTATTACTTATTTTAATAATGACGTGGATTTAATGGCTAAAATTATAGAAAAAGAATTTACAGTGGATAGCGATAATTCTTCTGATAAGAGAGTTACGGATCCTGAAAGGTTTGGCTATTCTTCCCTTCATTATGTTGTAGAGTTTAATAAACAAAGATTGAAATTTATAGAATATAAGGAATTTCAAGGAATTTCAAGGAATTAAATTTGAGATACAGATTAGATCTATTTTGCAACATGCGTGGGCTGAGATAGAACATGATCTTGGCTATAAATCTAAAAATGAAGTACCAAAAGAAATTAGAAGAGACTTTTCAAGGGTAGCAGGACTCCTTGAATTGGCGGATAAAGAGTTTATAAGAATAAGAGAATATCTAAACAAATATAAAGCAGAAGTTGATAATAACATAAAGAATGCAATATTGAGAATTCCAATAGATAAAATTACGCTCAGAGAATACTTGGATAAGTCAGAGATTGTTGACCAAATCAATGAAACATTAGCTAAAAAGAATGGAGGATTAATAAGAGCGACTTTAGGGTTCGGAGCTGAAAGGAATATTGCACCTCTCAATAATTTTGATATAAAGACAATATCTGATTTGGATAGTTTATTAAAAGAAAACGAAGAAAATATTATACGTTTCTTCGATGAATGGACCGATAAAGGTAAGGGAGTGGAGGTACTTCCTTATGATACCCCTCTTTTCTATCTCTACTACGTATTACTTTACAAAAATTATAGCGTAGATAAATTATTAGATTATATGGAAGTATCTGAAATTAGTAAAGAGGAGACATTGTCAATAGATAAGGCTTTAAAAAACTTAATTGCGAAAGGGTTTACACTTTCCTAAAGAATTCTACCGCCACAATTCTGTTGTTTAATGTGAAGGAAAGCAGCTTAGCGTTTGCCAGATGATGACAAGATAATTATAACGTAAAAGCGAAGGTGAAGCGGGTTAAGTTTCTTAAGGGGGAAGAGTTTTGAAGGAAACATTAATAACTGCAGGAGCAGCCCTTGTTGGAGGGTTAATACCAAGCTTTTTTGCCTTGATTACCTATAGAAACGATTTAAAACAACGTGCTTTTGAGAAAAAGCATAGTGAAATCAATATAAAAATTAAGGCGTTCAGCAAAATTAGTTATGAGATTTATAAATACCTAGAAAGTTGCTCTTTCTTGCACAAATACACAATTGAAGAAGCTGTTCTCTTTAGTTCAAAAACTGAAGAATTGATTGAAATTCTAGAAGAAATAAATATAGAAGCTCTTGATTCAAAAGCAAGGTCTAGTTTTTATAAGCTGCTAGTGCAATTACATGAAATAAGTAAAGGAGCATATGATATTGAAAATTTAGAAGATGACTTAGGCAATGATTTAGGAGAAAATTATCACCCATGTAGCAGTAAGATTATTCAAGGTTTAAAAATCATTGAAAATTATCGTTGCCAATTAGAAGAAAGAATGAAAAATATAATGGCCTAAAGTTCTACCAGCACACTGGAGGACACTGAATGACGCAATAAGCGTTGTTTGGTGTCCTCTTTTTCTATTTAAAGGGGGTCAATATGAGAAAGACTTACTGGAACATACAATGGACGGTCAATGAGTATCAGAAAGATAGACGGACAGGGACAATCAGTCCGGTTAAAGGTAGTAAGTATTTTGAGGAACTATCTAAAAAGGGAGCGGGTTGGGATGCAAAACTGGGCAGATAAATTAATTGATTCATATAAGCATGGCGAAGAGGAATTGCACCTTATGAAAGAAGATCTAGTTGATTATGAAGCTGCTGAATTTGATGGAAAGAAGATTGATGAAATGGTTGATGACATGGGCTTCTCCATTGAATGGATGGAGACTGGAAGGCAACCAGGTACATATGTTGGAGCCGACAGACGTAACGCTTATCGATATGAAGATATGGATATTCTGCCAGACATTCATGAAGAAATGAGAGCAGAGCGCGGAAGATTGTATATGAGTCAGGAACAACGCACGGCATTGATCCATCTGTTCCGTTCGTTTTCCGAGAGGGAGCGGCAGTGCTTTGTTATGTATGAAGCTGAAAAGCTTAGTATGGCTAAGATAGCTGATCGACTTGGATTGAAGAAAAGAACCGTGCAACAGTATATAGAGCGGGCACGGGAAAAAGTTAAGCTAGTTGCTTAATGATTTACAACGTTAAAGAGAATGCCCTTATAAATTAAAATATTAAGAAGATTATAATATGTGATATGCTTTAAGAGAAGAACAGTTGAGGAGGGATAACAATGATCGAAAAAGTAAATCTTATGTCCAAATTTGACCAGATTCAAGAATATTATCAACCTAAGAGCATTGCTAGTGTAAATGATTCGGCATTTAAAATAGTTAAACTAAAGGGTGATTTCATATGGCATCACCACGAGGAATCTGATGAATTATTTATGGTTATTAAAGGACAAATGAAAATAAAATTAAGAGATCAAGAAGATATACATCTGAATGAAGGTGAATTAGTTGTTATTCCAAAAGGGGTAGAGCATATGCCAGTAGTTGATGAAGAGGCTTATGTTGCTCTTATTGAACCATATGAACTATTGAACACAGGTAATGTGCAAAGTGAACGATCTGTACATAACGTTGAAAAAATATAGTGAAAAAATAATTAATACAAATAAAGATGGTTTCTAGTCACGTTCAAAGAGCGTGACTTTTTATTATACATATAAGCCGTTAGAAAGCATTAAAGTGATATTCAAACACCAAAATGAATGAGATATAGAAAGACTAAGGAACAAAAAGAATCACGCCTATTATGGTGAAATTTAAAACGAGATAATTTCCCATGACGTACGAATTGACGTACGGAACTGGGTATAGGTGATACTAGCTTCTTTAAAGGCTAGGTAAGCTCTCGAAAAGCAATAAACATGACTTTTGTGACTTTGGATATATTATATGGACTTTTGATTCATTTATAGAATTAAATACCCATATATAATTCTTGTGAACTAAAACGGTTTAGGTATTTTGAATTAAAAAAATGTGTTTAATTCTTTATTTTCTTGATTTACTTGTTTATATTAAAATAAGGGAGGGATGAATATGATATATGAGATTAAAGAATACAAACTTTCCAATGGGAAAACAGTTAGAGAACGCCTAGAAAGTGAATTTCCTAATGGGATATGGCAGTGTGATGGTAACACGTCAGAATTTATTCACAAGGTATCTGGATTAAAGAGGATATATAAATGGGGACTGGAGAATGGAGAGTTGATTGCTCTCAGTGCATCGGCCAGCAGGATTACTCCCGAATTGAATCCCAACCAAGTTACATATAAGCAAATGAGAGAGACAATTCAAGATAGGGAATTGGCTATATACGACTATTTCAATAGTTTGTTCGCACAGGATTATTCTGATGAGGAATGTGTTGTTATGACAGCTAAGGAATTTGGAGTAGATCTAAATACAGTACATGAAACAGTTAGTCGTGTATCGGAAACATTACATTTGTAAGGGTAGCACTCAATATAGTGCTTTTTAATAAACTAATAGCAAGAAGGAATAGTAACTTTAGTGTCTATCTTTCTACGTGGCTTATACGGATAAGATAAGAAATATTAATGTTTTGTAAAATATATTATCATTTGTTTAATAATGCATCTACCTACCCGATGATTCGAATTAGAGGGGGAGATAAACATGAGTTTCAGTTATGGGACGAGAAAAAAGTCACCTGAAGCCCGACAGACATTAGAGCAAGAAGAACATTTTAAAACAATTAACAAGCAGAGTAAGTCTTTTGGAAGGCTTGGTGATCATGAACGTGTAATTTTCAAAAGAGATAAAAATGAAATTTTAGATCTGCGAATTTCTGGAACAGCAATAGAGAATGAATCCTGTGGTCTTAAAGGATTGGATATTCAAGAATGGTTGTATGAAATAGGAATCCAGTTTTTGGACGAGATTACAGAATATACGACGTTAATGATAGCTAGTACTGATGTTGTTGATGGTAGATTGAGAATATCTTGGCAAGAATTAACGAGAATTCAAGGTTAGCACCCATTGTGGTGCTTTTTTAATACTCAATTTTAACAAGCTATTAGCGTAAGGAAGTGATAGTTAAATGATCGATGAATGGACTGCTTCTTTTTTGATTAAACTTTTTAAAAGGAGAGTTATTGATATGAAGGATATTTTGCTTATAGTTTTCGCTGTAATGCTTATGGTTTTTCTGGGTTTAATAGTATACGGTGCATTCGATTAATAAATAGTGATTTTAATAATACATGTAGAAGAGGAGGCAGCAGGTGATGTGACATGGCGAGAAAAAGAGACCCTAAAAGGGATGAAGCATTCGAGATATGGAAAAAGCATAATGGGGAAATAACGAACAGGGCGTTAGCCGAGCAGTTAGATGTCTCTGAAAAGACATTGAGCGGTTGGAAATCGAAAGACAAATGGAAAAATAAATTGAACAGAGTACTCCAATCAAATGAACGGAATACTCCGAATAAAAATAACAGAACTGCAAATAGCACAAAAGAACCTAAGAGCCGTGGTGCTCCTAAGAACAATAGAAATGCAGTAGGCAACAAAGGTAATCCAAATGCCTCTGCTCCAAAACGAAACTTAAATGCAATGAAGCATGGTTTGTTCTCTCGTTATATCCCGCAAGAAACATTGGAACTTATGGGTATGCTTGAGAAAGCGAACCCTGCTGATTTGATATGGGATCAGGTGCAAATTCAGTATGCAGCTATCATTCGAGCTCAACAAATTATGTACGTTGCTGATCAGGATGATATGACGAAAGAAGTTAAGAAAACGGAGAAGAATGATGGTGACATGTTCTCTGTAGAAAAAGAAGAGTACGAAATTCAGTTCGCATGGGATAAACATGCGAGCTTTTTAAATGCCCAAAGTCGGGCAAGGTCTGAATTCTGCTCCCTCATTAAGCAATTCTGGGAAATGTCCCATGAGAACGATGAGCGCCGTTTGAAGATTGAACAGATGCAGGTGGGTATTGAACGTGCGAAAGCTGAAGTCAAAAAGCTTTCTGGCACTAACGATTGTGGTCCGATAGAAATTCTTATTAAGTGGAAGGGTGACGGTTAATGGCTATTATCGAAAAGGAAGCCAACCCGCACTTTGAGGACTTCTTGTTTGATTGGAATCAGAAGTTCCAATTTCTCGTTGGAGGCTATGGATCTAGTAAGTCCTATCATGTCGCATTGAAGATCATACTCAAGCTAACACAAGAGAAGCGTACCGCTCTCGTCATTCGTGAGGTTTATGATACGCACAGGGATTCAACGTTCTCTTTGCTAAGTGAAATTATTGAGGACTTGGGATTGTCTGACCGTATCCGCTGCGTTACATCTCCGATGCAAGTACGATTCCCGAATGGTAGTAAGGTTATATTCAAAGGGATGGATACGCCAGCTAAGCTGAAATCTATTAATAACGTTTCTCTTATATGGCTAGAAGAGTGTTCTGAAATTAAGTATGCAGGATTCAAGGAATTACTTGGCCGCCTGCGTCATCCAACATTGAAGCTTCATATGATTCTATCTACCAATCCGGTTGACGAGGGCAACTGGACTTATTTGCATTTCCTCCAGGATAAGCTGAACAACCGTTATGTATTGGACGATAATGAGCTGTATAAGCAGCGCGCGTTAATTGTAGATGATACTTACTACCATCATTCAACAGCGGATGACAACCTGTTCTTGCCTGATGATTACATCGAGCAACTTGAAGAAATGAAAGAGTATGACCTGGACCTTTACCGGTTAGCACGGAAAGGTCGTTTTGGCGTTAATGGAACAAGGGTGCTACCGCAATTCCAAAAGATGGAGCATGCAGCAGTAATGGAAGCCGTCGATGCAATTAAACGACCATTGTGCCGCTCTGGTATGGACTTTGGATTTGTGGAGTCTTATAACGCTGTCCTCCGCATGGTTGTTGATACGGAGCGGCTTTACTTGTATATCCATTGGGAGTATTACAAAAATGGCCAGACAGATGATGAAACAGCAGCAGACCTGGATGAATTCAAAAATAGCTGGGAGCGGATTCTCGCCGATAGCGCAGAGCCTAAGACAATTAAGTATTTCCGAAAGTTGGGCTTTGATATGAAGGGGGCAAAGAAGTTCCCCGGATCCCGCTTGCAGAATATAAAGAAGGTCAAGCGGTTTAAGAAAATCATCTGTTCTGATGCCTGTCCTAATACTATCAGGGAGTTGGAGAACCTAGTCTACAAGTTAGACAAGAACGGAGCTATCATACCGGATGAATTTAGTATTGATCCGCATACATTCTCAGCCATTTGGTATGGCCTAGATGGTTATGAAGTTACGGACTTGAAAGACGAAGCGCAGAAGCAAGCTCGCTCCACAAGGGAGCGGCCAAAAGGGAGGAGGAGATAAGCTATGTCAGAACAAGCAGTTAGAGCAAGAGTATTCAAAGCGAATGTTTCGCCGACAACGAAGCAGATTTACACAGATGATTTTTCTGATGTGTATGGGAACGACATTATTGCTCCGCCTTGGAACTTGAATGAACTGAAGCAGATCAGCGAATATTCATCTATCCTGGAGCAGTGTATCGACGCGTATCGGACAAATATTGTTGGGTTTGGTATTGAGTCGATGCACAAGTTAGACGTTAACTCAGATGAAATCGAAGAAGCGGTTAAGAAACAGGCCGAAGAAGAGTATACGAGGCTGGATGAGTTCATTCGCTATCTGAACATGGACGAGTCACCTGAGCTTGTTCTTGGTTATGTAGTTGAGGATAGGGAGAAGACAGGTAACGGGTACATCGAAGTAATACGGGACGGTGTTGATATTCCTGTAGGCATCGAATATGTTGATGCTCAATACATGAGAGTCTGCAAAAAGACGGTTCCTGAAGAAGTGGCCTATACGATATTGGAAAACGGCAAGGAAAAGAAAGTGACGCGTTGGAAAAGGTTCCGCCGGTACGTGCAGATGGTAGATAACCAGAAAGTTTTTTTCAAGGAGTATGGTGATCCGCGCATCATGAATTTGCGAACTGGTAAGTTCGACGAAAATACGCCAGATAACTTGAGAGCGACTGAAATCTTCCATTTCAAGATCGGGAGTGGGACTTATGGCAAGCCAAGATGGTTGGGCAATCTTATTAGTGTATACGGAGCAAGGAAAGCGGAAGAGCTGAACTTCAGATACTTCTCGGATGGTCGTCATATCCCTGCTGCTATTACGGTCAGCAACGGCCAACTTGATGAGAAATCATATGAAGCTTTGCAATCGTACATGAATGATCTGTCCGGTTCGGACAACGCACACAAATTCTTATTGCTTGAAGTGGAAGGCGACAATGCAGATGACAACGACTTGGGTGAAGGTAAAAAGGCTTCAGCTAAGGTTGAAATAAAATCGTTAGCAGAAATCCTTCAGCAAGATGCGTTGTTCCTTGAGTACGATGAAAAAACGCGCATGAAGATCCGCTCCTCCTTCCGATTGCCTCCCCTCTATACGGGGGAAGCGCAGGAGTTCAGTAGAGCCACAGCAGACACCGCTCGTAAGGTAACAGAGGAGCAAGTATTCCAACCCGAGCGGAAGACCTTAGCGCGTATCTTGAACACTCTGTTCCTTGAACCGCTCGAATTCAAGTATGTGAAGCTCACTGTAAAAGATGCAAATTTTCATGATCCAATGGAGATTGCAAAGGTGCTTGGTCCATTCATACAAGGGGGAGCGGTTGCACCAAATGATTTGCGTCCGTTACTTGAGAAAGTCTTGGGTAAGAGGCTTGATCTATTCTCAGACGAATACAACATACCAATTCAGATGTTGTTGAAAGAGAACGTAACAGGTCCATTACTTCCAATTCAGAAGGCAGATGGCCAACAAAACGAATTGATTAGAATCTTGAAGGACCTACGTGATGTATTGGAGTTTGATCGCAATGAATAAGACCGACAAGCTATTAAAAAGCCTGAACATATTCATCCAGAAGTCAGAAGAAGATGAAGAACAGCTGCAGGACATGGTTCCTGAGTTCCCAGGTCTTGAATTGCTACCAGGAATTATTGAAGAGTTTGAATCAGTAATCGCTATGTTGCTAAGAGCGCAAAGGAAGCGTTTCGTTGATGCTCTTAATGCCTTTGTATCCAAAGACGACAAAGAGACCTTAGAAGCGTTCCTTGCGCATATGCAAATTGATTTGTTTGCCAATGATGAATTCGCCAGTCAGCTGAGCGAAGAGGCATCTAAGTTCATGGGGATGACGGTCGAACAGCTTTGCGTGGTCATCATGGAAGCAATCGACAAAGAAGTTGCCTTTCAAGTTTTATCCGGACGCACAACCCGTTGGATAGAAGGGTGGGCCTCTGAACTAGCGGAGCTCTTGAAGTTGAACACGCATGAAGCTCTGGAAAGAGAGTTGATCCAAGCTATTGAAGCTGGTGAATCTATCGATAAGGTAGAGGAACGGCTGAAGGATATGCCTCAGTTCGACCGCAAGAGAGCAAGGACAGTGGCCAGAACAGAAATTCTAACAGCTTCAAGTCATGCGAACTGGGAATCATTTGTGCAGTCACCTGCAGTGCAACGAAAGAAGTGGAAGCATAGCGGCGCTAAGAAAAACACACCGAGGATCACTCACATTGCAATGGATGGGGTAGAAGTCGGCGTTGATGAGTTGTTTAAAGTTGATGGAGAATCTGGTCAGTATCCGCGAGACGTTTCTTTCAGTGCAAAGAATCGGGTTAACTGTGGATGCGTTGTTGGGCCTGTAATCAATGAGGATATCATTGGTCTATCGAAAGAAGAGAAGGAAGCTATTAGGCAGGAAGTAATGGAGAATCTAAAATAAACAAAAATTTATATTCTTAGGCCAGCATAGCGCTAGCGCAGAAGCCTACTCCAAGTGCCCATATAGTCTCAATTCCTGATGAAGCAAAAACAGAAATTTTTGTTTTCATGGGCATCGCCTCCTGTTGGTTAACTTTGTTGGGAGAAATTAATTTATAACTATAATATCTCAACAGAGTGAATAGGGCGAAAAGGAGTGGAGCTACTACTGCTATCTGAACCCCCGCTAATGCAGGCCAAAGAATATAAATTTAGTAAAGTTTACCATTAGAAAGGGCGGAGGGCAATGCTTGAATAGATAGTAAATATTTATCTGAGGAAATGGAGAAGTACTTCCCATTGTTTATCTCTCTCATGCTTCTTTCAAAAAAATAAAGCAGTGAGAAATATACCTCGCTGTTTGCATGTATTGTGCTTCTATTTTTTTCCGGCAAACCATTTGTATCCGCAATTCATGCAACCATTTACAATGCGTTTTCGTCCCGATAAACCTAAGATAATTGCAAGAGGAACTATCATGAAAAATAGTATCAAACCAATTACAGCGAAAAGATTATATACTGCGTCGCTATCAATAGAGAAGGTCCCTACTGATACAATTATAGGAAGTATTAAAAGGAGAGAAAGGCATAAAAAAAACTTTCCAAAACTGAAGCCTCTTCTTTGCCCCGTAATTTGAGTGGATTTACACTTTTTGCAAACTATTTGTTTTGCGGTGTTGGAAGGTGGCGCTTGTCTCATAACTTTATTCATTGTTTTTAATTCCTCCATTGATAAACAGAATAAAAAAATTAAACATTGCGTGGGAAAATTATCTATTAATATAAATGCGATTGATATGCTAAATTATCAGAATGATATCCGATTCTTTAGAACTATGTATTTGTATATTGTAATCAGAATTTACCATATTTTTAAAGTATTTTTAATTAATTATTGAGGAGTAAATAATAATTTCTAAATATTAATAAGGGACATTAGAGTTTATTAATACTAAGGTGGTTATCAGATTAATGGACAACCGATTGAATCGAAAGAAAATGTTTGTGGTTCAAGCCGTTACTACAACTAGGGAGAGGCTTTTGAAAGGAGGTGAAATATAAATGCCAAGAGAATTAACGAATGCAAACATTACGCATGTATCGTATGTAGACAAGGGAGCCAACCAAAAGCAATTCTTCTTTACCAAGTCTGATAAGCAGCCTGATTTCAAAAAAGAAGTGCGACTGTTCATCAACAAAGAGGAAGAAGAGCAACAACTCGTGTACGGTATTGTATACGAACCTGATGCTGAAGACAGTCATGGTGATTATATGACAGCTCCGTCCATTGAAAAAGCCGCTCATGGCTTCATGAAGGACGCTCGTAATATCGACAAGCAACATGATTTTAATGCTGGAGTTGGTGAAGTGGTTGAATCCTACATTGCTCCCGCTGATTTCACGCTTGGAGAACAAGACATAGTAAAGGGTTCCTGGGTGCTTGTTACAAAAGCAACTGACGAGATCTGGGAGGACATCAAGAAGGGTGAGATCACCGGCTACAGCATGGCCGGTACTGCCGAGACAATTGAAAAGCAAGTGGAACAAAAGCTAATCGCTAAGACATCTCATGCAGATGATGAAGTGAAGGGCTTTTTTGATTTGGTTAAAAGCTTCTTCGCAAAAGGAGAAGTCCGAGACCATTATGAGAATAACCAGAAACGACGTAATCTATGGGCTGTATGGGATGGCATGGAAGATTCATTCTATGAATCCCTATGGAACAACAATACTCCCGAGGTGGCTGATTTTGAGCGGCTGGAAGCAGGAGTGCAAGACTTCATGGATATCCTGCAGGAAATTAAGTTCTCCGGAGACGTTCAAAAAGCATTGGATAACAAGCCAGATACAATTGGAAAGGGTGAAGATGAATTGAAAGCAGAAGATATTAAGAAGGCACTTGATGAAGCACTGACACCAATCAACGAACGTTTGGATGCAATTGAAAAAGAAGTCACTCCTGAAGAGGAAGTAAAAAAGAATGCAGAAGAACAGCAAATGGAGGATATCAAATCCATTTTGAAAGATGCAATTGCCGAGCGATTAGATACCGTCGAGAAGGCTCGTGGTATCTCTAAACAGGCAGATACAGACGAAGGCGAAAAAGAACTAGTGCAAAAACATTATCTATCAGGAGTACTTTAATAGAATCCACATAAGGAGGAATACGAAAAATGCCAACAAATCAACAAATCATAAAAAATGGAGCACTTACAACAAGCAATATCAGCTCTGGTTTGCTTAGTCCAGAGCAAGCACAGCAATTCATTAAGCAAACATTCGAAGCTACGGCGCTTGGGGGTCTAATTCGTAAAGAAATGCGTCGTGCGAAAACGGGAGAAATTGATAAAATTGGTATCGACTCTCGTATTCTGCGAAAGAAAGCGGAAAATACGGATGATGGTTATCGTGCAAAGCCTAAATTCGATAAGGTCGAATATGCGACAACTGCGGTTCGATTACCTTGGGAAATTACAGAAGAATCATTACGTGAGAATATAGAGAGGCAAAATTTCGAATCAATTGTGACAAACCTCATGACGACACAGCTCGGTATTGATCTTGAGAATCTATATATCAATGGTGATGAAGCCACTCCATCAAGCGATGAGGATTATGACTTCCTAAAAATTAATGAAGGTTGGTTGAAACAGCTTCAAACAGGTTCTCATCTTGAAGATCGTTCAGCTAAAGATAATGGGGCACTTTCTTTGGACGTGTTTTATAACACGTTGGAGCAAATGCCTAATAAGTATAATGACGGTACCTTGAAATGGCTTGTTGCGCCGTCTACTCGTCAAAAGTGGGAACAGTATCTACTTAATCAGAGTATTTCTAACGGTGGAGGCTTATCTGATTCTGTTATGCGCGCGCCAGGTGGAATTGAATTTGTTTCAGTGCCACGAAAGCCTGCGGACCAAATCTTGCTGACAAACCCGAAAAACTTAAATGTAGTAAACACATACGATGTTAAAATTCGTAAAACGACAGAAGGAGAGAAGGCAATTATGCAAGATAAGCGTTTCTATGTCGTACACCTTGACTTTGATCCTGTAATTGAAGAAAAAGATGCTGTTGTACTCGTGAAAGGTTTGTTCCAGCCTGCCACACCAGGCGGTGGCGGTGCGTGATTAAACTGAAGTTTAAAAATGCACTTTCATATAGTGGGATTGTGTCCGCGGACATACGAAATCCATATGTGGAAGTGAAGACAAAAAAAGAAGCTGAAACGGCAGTTGCTACAGAATATTTTGAAATTGTTGAAGACGATAAGAAAAAAGAAACGGACTGATAGCTATGTCTATTACTCCAGCTGAACTGAAGAATTATACTGAGTTCGAAGCGGTTAAAAACCGCTCCGTTGAAAAGCTCAAATTTGATATACTCGAAGCGGAGACCTATATTGATGGCTTCATTGATCCGAAACTATCAACCTATGAGACATTACCCGAAAAACTGAGTCTAGCCTTGCTGAAGGTAGCTCAGTTTTTGCGTTGGTTAATGGTGATGAATCAATTTCCAAAGGCTATAAGTCGGAGAAAATTGGTGATTGTAGCTACACATTGGGTGATGGATGCAGTATGAATATCCCTGATGTTTCAAGACTGCTTGCCGATTACTTGCCCACTCCTAAACCATCAAAGGGTATGTTCATGAGGATACGACCGTTATGAGCTACTCAAGTCTATCATCTGAATGAATTGCCGAGTAGTGTTGGTAACTTTGGTGTGCCGATAGAAAATACGTAAAAAGAGCATGGTTACAGCGTTACACCGGACATCTCTAATGTTAAGTGTTATGTCACAGAGAAAAGCCAGTATGTAGGAGGGGGAGAGCCTAATACAACGGTCTTACGTGAATACATGGTGCATTTCCTGCCTGATACAGATATCAGGATGCACGACAAGATGATCTGGAACGGCGAAGAGCTTAAATTGCAGATACCTCGTAACATAAAGAATCATCACTTTGAAGTCAGAGCGTTAAGGAGAGGCAGCCTGTGAGTTTTCAATTCGAAGGATTAGACGAATTCATCAAGAAGTTGGATGATGCAGCTAACGGCGGATTCGCTAAGCAACTTGGACAGTGGCTAGATGCAATGGGCATGGAGTTCCTTGACCTGATTCAAGATGAGGTTATCCGAACTGGCACAGTGGACACTAGGCTGTTACTCAATTCATTTAAACGTGGAGATGAGAACAACGTATTCTCTATTACTGAAGGTGGAGTCGTTTTAGAAGTGGGTACGAACGTTGAGTACGCGGTGAACACACGCCGTCTTCTTTGGTAACATTGAGGTAATAAATCGGGCAAAATCGGTAGAAATGTATATTGGTATTTGTAAATGATGGTCAACTTCAATATATTTATATCGAGGTGATCACGTGCTTGAGCTTATTGAGATAACAGGAATTAAAAATAAAGGGCAAGAGAAGCGTGGAAGGAAGTAGTGCAAGGCGAGATGCTCGTATTGTGAACAAGTTGCCGAAATGCGTTATGACACCTTTCGCAAGTCTCAGTCGTGTGGCTGCTTGAAAGCTATTAAGGCTAGAAGAATCGCTCTATCTTTGCGAACACACAAGAAAAGCGGAACCCATCTTTATCGCGTTTGGCAGGGGATGAAGGCCAGATGCAACAACCCTCGTAATCATCGTTATAACAGATACGGAGGAAGAGGGATAAAAGTTTGCTCTGAATGGGAAAACAACTTCGAAAGCTTTTATAGTTGGGCTAATACTAATGGTTATCAAGATGATCTAACCATAGATAGAATTGATAACGATGGCAATTACACTCCTGGAAATTGCAGATGGGCATCCAGACGAACGCAGTCAAGGAACCGCTCTTCCAATGTGCTTGTAGAACATAAAAGGGAGAAGATGACTTTGATTCAACTATCAGAAGAAACTGGTGTACCTTATTCAACATTGTCCGCCCGTCATGATAGAGGAGATAACATTCATCTTTTGGCCAGGCCATTGAATGCTTCAACCGGACGCAAGCGAGGAGAAAATAATCATAAAGCCAAAATAACGGAGCAAATTGCCCGTAAGGTTAAGCGCAGAATTGCATGCGGAGAAAGTTGTCTTAGTATTGCCCGAACCATGAAAATAAGCAAGCACATTGTTTACGATATCAAAAGAGAAAAGACATGGAAACACGTCTGAATACACAATGCCGAGGTAACTGATAGACCATCAGCACCGTAGAGCGTAGGAATTGAGCGGTATGGAAGCGATAATATTCCCAAGAGTGTCCGACAACCAATAAGGTTGTCTTTTTTATTGGTTGAAAACGTACGCCGACCTTGCTTGTGACAGTAAGAAGTGAAGATAAAAAGCTTCACGATAACACAGTGGTATGCAAACGATGGGCACTTCCAAAACAAACGCTTTGTTCCTGGTTACTGGAACGGTGACAGATTTGTGTACGATACTGCTGCTAATTCTGGAATGATGCTTTCTGCCAAGTTTATTCCTGGTACTCATTATTGGGACAATGCACTGGCCATCTTCGATAAAATGTTTGAAAAGTCATTGGATAGATTGCTCCAGAAATGGCTAGATGAAAACTTCTAGGAGGTGAGTGATTGAATTAGGAAGTCGGATCTATTATGGGTTACTTCTACGATTTGTTTCCTTGCGTTATCTACGAAGAGGAAGTGCCTGAAGGCTTTAAAGTTCCGAGTATGTATTTCCCTCCTGCATTTTCGTTCGATGGTAACGACACGAATCAGACATTCATGAAGACTTTCAATCTGTCGGTCAAGTTGTTTCATAAAGGGAGTCACGCGGCATTAGACGCAGCTGAAACGATTGCTGATGCTGTGAGGGCTAAGCGGATGATTATCCCGATGATTAATCAGGATGGAACACCAACGGGTGACTATATCCGGTTAACGCGCATTGATACACGTAAAGGGGATGGATTCGTTTCAATTATCATTACCTGGTCGAGCAGATATTTCTATGATCGGGAGACGTGGCCATCGATCAATGGTGTAACAATAGAAAATCAATTAAAAGAATAGGAGTGAGATTGTGAGTAAAGATGTAAAAGCTGTTGAAAAGGTTCCTGTAAGCAAGGAACCTGAATTCTACATTTACCAGTTGCGAGAGCTCAGTCAAGAACAATTCGCTGTAAAGTCGGAAGTTCTGGACGGTGCTCTTTTTAATTACAACAAAACAATGATTACGAAGCCTGAAGCGAAGAAACGCATTGAAAGCTTCTTGAATAAGGAGGTAAAAGCATGAATGGTGGATCATTTTTACCGGGTGAAGAAAAAATACGTGGAGGTATATACTTCCGGTTCCAATCAGCCGCTCAAGAGCGATCAGCAATTGGTGAACGAGGAACGGTAGCCTTGCCGATTGTAATGGGATGGGGAGAGCCAAAATCCTTCATCGAGATCAATTCAGATGAGGATATCACTAAGAAGCTTGCGCTCGATATCAATGACCCCTCCTTGCTACTTTTACGCGAAACAAGAAAAGAAGCCAAGAAAGTCTTACTTTATCGCGTGAATGAAGGAACGAAGGCGACTGCTACGCTGACAACCGATGGAGCGGGTACTGATGTAACTGCTACAGCTATTTACGGTGGTTCAAAGGGAAATGATATTACAATTAGGGTGGCCACAAATGTATTAGATCCGCTCAAAAAAGATGTCACTACCTTCGATGGTACAAAGGCAGTCGATAAACAAATCGTTGGCGACGCATCTGAATTGGTTAAAAACTCGTTGGTTACATTTGAAGGCACTGGAAAGCTTGCAGACGCAGCGGGCGCAAAACTAACAGGTGGTAATGACGGAACTCCTACTAATCTTGATTACACAGATTTCCTTGCAGCTGCAGAAACAGAATACTTTGATGCTATTGCGCTTCCGGTAGACGATGATGAGCAAATTAAGATTACTTTTGTTTCATTCATCAAACGTCTTCGTGAACAGCAAGGTGTGAAAGTGGTAGGGGTATTACCTAATTCACCGGCGGACTTTGAAGGTATTGTTAATGTTACTTCCAATGTAGTTCTAGTAGATCGAGAGCTTACTACGGCAGAAACAGTTGCTTGGGTAGCTGGTGCGAGTGCAGCCGCTCCGGTGACGCAGTCACTGACTTTCAAAGAATACGAAGGGGCTATTGATGTCAAGCCACGCTTGGATAACGATGAGGTCATCGAGCGACTGAAAAAAGGTGAATTCTTACTTGCTTATGATCCACGGGTCAAAGTGGTGTCTGTTGAGGCAGATATCAACTCATATGTGTCCTTCACGAAAGAAAAGGACAAGCGCTTCCGAAAAAATAAGTTCATCCGTATCATGGATGGCATCAATAACGAAATCACGCGTGAATTGAAAACAACCATCAAAGAATTGAAGAACAAAGGATTGGATATTCAGGGGAGTGATGACGGTAAGAGCATCGTACAGACGCTTGCTTCTGTCTATATGAAGGAGCTGCAGGCAAATGGAGTCATCAAAGACTTTGATCCTGGCGATGACATCAATGTGGAATTGGCTACTGATGGAGACGGTTTCCTTATCGGTATCGGGTTCAAAGAAGTTGATTCTGCAGAAAAATTCTATTTCAGCGTAACAGCCAAATAATTGAGAGCCTGAATGGGCTCTTTTTGTTTGCATAAAAAGGAGGAATTTATATGGTTTTCAAGGCCCAAAACGCCATAAGTGGTAAGGAAGGAAGGCTTTTCCTTGATGGAGAAGAACTCGCTTATATTAAGTCATTTGAAGCGAACATTGAAAAGAATAAATCAGAATTTAACATCATGGGACGTCGCATGACTGGTCATAAGACAACTGGGGCGAGCGGAACTGGTACAGCAACATTCTACAAGGTTACTTCCAAGTTCGTTCGTATGATTGTTGAATATGTGAAAACAGGAAAGGATCCATATTTCACGCTTCAAGCTGTTTTGGATGATAAGTCTTCAGGTCGTGGTACTGAGCGTGTCTCGTTGTTTGATGTGAACTTTGACAGCGCCAAGGTAGACGGTCTTGATGTTGATTCAGAAGCATTGGAAGAAGAAGTGCCATTCACATTTGAAGACATCGATTTGCCAGAAGCATTGAGCGATACGTTCGCATAATCAACCGAGCGGCTTTGGTCGCTCTTTTTCATTTTAATAAAACAAAACAAACATTAGGGAGGAATTTGAATGTCAAAAGTTAACGAAAACCAAAATGTAGAAGAAGTACAAGAGGATGCATTGGACCTTTCATTCTTTATGCCGGGAGCAGCTGAGGAAGTTGAAGCTTTTGAAGAAGTTGTATCCAAGCGTTTTAAAAATAAAAAAACAGGTGAAGTCGTTAAGTGGAAGTTCAAGGCGATTTCAACTGAACGAGTGGAAGAATTTAAAAAAAATACCTTCAAATCAGTGGTTCGTAATAACAAAGTAGTAGGTAAGGAAACGGATTATCCTCGCTTCCTGGCTCGTGTAGCTGTTGAATCAACCGTTTATCCGAACTTGAAGGCAGCCGAACTTCGCAAGGCATACAAAACGGAGGATCCAATAGAAATTGCGAAGAAGCTACTTCACATTGCTGGTGAATACTCGGCTTGGGTAAGTTTCTCAAATCGAGCTAATGGGCTGACTGAATCAGCAGAAGAACTTGAAGAAGAAGTAAAAAACTAATAGAGGACGGGGATAAAGAGACTCTTTACCTGTATTACGCAATGCATGAGCTTAAATATTCCCCGTCTGAATTAAAAGAGCTGTACGAAGCGCCTAAGAGATATAAGGCGCTTTTGTTTGGTCTCATAACAGCAAAAATAGAACAGCTTGAAGAAGATAGGAAAAAAAGAGAAAAGGAGGCGAATAAGTAGTCCTGGCTAAGTTGACGACGACCTTTGAGTTGGTTGATAAAGTTTCGAAGAAGTTGAAAATGTTATCAGGAAACTTTGAGGGGCTAAATAAGCGTAAGCAAGCGCTTGAAAAGCCGCTCTATATGAAAGTGCGAGATGAAGCGACAAAGAAGCTGAGAACGATTAATGGTGAGGCTGAGAAAGTCGCCAAAAAAAGAACTGTCACTATGGAGATGAATGATAAGTTCACCAAAAGGGCAGCAGATATTAATAAGTACATGAAGAAAAACTTGCCTACTGCATGGCAGATTGCTATTGAAGCGAAGAATAACACCAAATCCGTCCTTGATGGCATCCGTAGATTTACACGCAGGAACTTGGCCAAACCTCAGTACTTGCTAATTGAAGGTAAGGACAAGGCGACTAGAGTCATCCATAGCGTATCCAACTATGCTCGTCGCTCCCTTTCTAAGGGCTACAATTTCAGCGTAAGAGCTATTGACATCGCTAGCAAAACGGTCAGTCGAATTGCTTCGCATGCAGGATCTGCGCTTCCACGCTATAGAGATTTCAGCATTCGGGCATTTGATAGAGCAACATCGGTCGTAGGTTCTGTCAAACGTACTTTGTTATCTATCCCTTCCTTAATCACTGTTACTTTAGCTGTAGTAGGGTTAAATAATTTGAAGGATTCTACAGTTGGAGCGGCAATGCAATTCGAAGGTTATGAAGTTGCGATGGATCATTGGCTGAATGGCAATAAAAAGAAATCTCAGGAGCTTATTACTTGGATGGGGCGTTTGGCTGATAAAACGCCATTCAGCTCTCCAGACCTCTTTCCGGCATTAACGCGGGGCATCGGGATAGCTGATGGTGATGTTAAAGAAGCTAAGAAGCTTCTTACAACAGCTGCCGATATGGCGGCGCTTACTCCAGGATCATCCGTTGTAGATGCAATGGAGGCGCTCGCAGACGGACAAATGGGCGAGTTTGAAAGAATGAAAGCATTCAACATGAAGTTCTCGGAGAAAGAACTTGAAATTGTTGGTTGGGATCATATTTTAAATGAGATTTCGGAAAAGTTTGATGGTGGTTCTGAAAAGCTTTCAGCAACATCACAGGGTATTATTTCGACACTGCAAGGTTATGGAAGCTCTATTATGAGATCCTTCGGTACTGGTTTTCTAGATCCAATGAAACCAAGACTTAACGCTATTTCCAAGTGGTTAGATAACAATCAAGATAAATGGCAGAGTTGGAAAAGTACAGTTAAGAAGGTTGGAACAGATGCTTCCGAATGGGTTTTCTCTAAGCTCGAGAAAGGTTTTTCACATATTCAAAGCAATTATCTTGAAAACCCTGCTTTCAAGAAATTAGACTTTGAAGGTAAAATCAAGTTCATTATGGATGATCTCGGCAAGTGGTGGGACAAAACTGGACAGCCTTTCATGGTTCAGGTTAGCAAAGACGTTGGATCAGCCATATTCGATGGTATTGTTTGGGGCGTTAAAGAAGGTATTAAAGGTATCGGCGGTCTTTGGGGAGAGGCTTTCAAAGACCCATCTGTCGGTAACTTTGGAGCGGCAGCACTTGGCACTGCTCTAGCGGGATCTATCGCATCTCTAATACTCTCTCCGTTCACAAAGGGCATTGGTCACCTATATAAAAGTGGCAAGTGGTTCTGGGGTAAAGGCAAAAAGGTTGCTGGTATGTTTAATAAGAATAAAGGACCTAATTCACCTTCTAGCCCCATGACTGGAGGAAGAACGCCAGCAACACAAAAAGTCGCTAAAAACACTGGGAAACCAGTTTATACCCAGCCTTGGTTTAATAAAGGACAAATGGTAAAAACACCGAATGCAAATTCCTTTAAAAATGCATCTAAACTCAGCAAAGTACTAAAGCCACTGGGAGGTCTTGCTAAGAGAATTCCTTATTTAGGGACTGCAGTAGGAGCAATGAGTCTTGCATCAGCCTCTAAAAAAGATAGACCCGGTGCTGTTGGTAGTCTAGCAGGAGGCGCGGCAGGAGCTGCGACAGGAGCCGCGATTGGTTCTATCATCCCAGGGGTTGGAACTCTCATTGGTGGAGCAATTGGCGGAATTGCTGGTTCTTTCGGTGGTGAAGCACTTGGTGGCTGGCTTGGAGACAATTGGGAAAAGATAAAACAAAAAGCATCGGATGCCGGCACGTGGATATTGGATACATTCTCAGGAGTGAAAGACAGTCTTTCTGAAACGGTCTTTAGTGGTTCCTGGTGGGGAGAAAAGTGGGATGGAGTTAAAGGCTGGACGTCCGAAAAACTTTCTGATACGTCTTAATGGTGGAATGGTGTTCTTACAACTGCTTCAGAAACTCTATTTAACGCTAATTGGTGGATAGAGAAAGCTGGTTTTATTTATGGCTATCTTGAAGAAACTTTATTTAGCGGCGAGTGGTGGTCTGAGAAATGGAATGCAGTTAAATCAATAACTGAAGGAACTATATTTGATGGGGAGTGGTGGAGTCAAAAGTGGCAGTCTACAAAAGACTGGGCCGTTGAGAAATGGCAAACAGCTACTGAAATCTGGGAGACCGTTAAAACAGGAATCAGCGACACTGTATTCAATTCTGAATGGTGGTATGGCAAGTGGCAGGTCGTACAAGATTGGACACGAGAGAAGTGGGATGGAGCAGTTGGAATTTGGGAATCCATTAAGACCTCGTTTGCAGAAACAGTCTTCAGTCCTGATTGGTGGTATAGCAAATGGGATGGAGTTAAAGGGTGGACTTCAGAGAAATGGCAGTCCGCTCAAGAAATCTGGGAGAGCATTAAAACATTCGTCGGTGAAACAGTCTTCAGTGCTGAATGGTGGCAAGGTAAGTGGCAAGCAACGAAGGACTATGCTGCTGAAAAATGGGCAAGTGCTCAGGAAATCTGGGATACCGTAAAGAGTGGCATTGGCGAAACCCTATTTAGTAAGGAATGGTGGCAAGGTAAATGGGGAGATGTTGTCAGTTGGGCAAAAGATGCGCTGAGCGGTATTGGTTCTTGGGTGTCTGACCTTGTCCAAGGTGTGAAGGAAAGATTTACAGAAGGTAGAGAAAAAGGCAGAGAGACTGCAACTAAGCCGCGCAAAACTTCCAATCATAAACCTCGTTCTGTGATCGAAAGAAGTCCACTTGAAGCACCGAAGTTTTATGCAAACGGAGGTATGATTGACCGACCTCACATTGGTCTTGTTGGAGAGGCTGGACCAGAAGCCATTATTCCATTGTCGTCAGAAAGACGCGGTCGTGCGCTTGATCTCTACGCACAAACAGGAATGGCGCTTGGCGTTCGTCCTTATGCTGATGGTGGTGTCGTTGGTGGATCTGTTTCTACGCCGAAAGCTCAGTCAGCAACAGCATCATTAAACGTGAGTGGCATCTCAGGTCAAGGCAATACGGAAGAAGCTCAGAAATATGGACAGGCATTCTCTGCTTCTGTGGCACAAGGTATTAACAGCAACGTCGTATCGTTGGATGCGTGGAAACGGAATAATATCCAAATGCCTATGCAGTCTGTCGTTGGTGAAGCTGTTGGGTTTGGTGCAAGTACAGTCAGTTCATTTGCATCAGGACAAAACGCAACTATGACGAATACGGCGACGCATCTTGATACACAAGTAAGGCAACCATTTCAAGTTATCCAAGGCGGAGCTTCTGCATGGGGTACGGGGACAATTACAGGTTTTAAAACTGGTCAGGATGCAATGTCCACTGGCACGCGCCCTTATCTTGTTACGAACGTCGATACACCTTTCAATGAGACCAAAGCGAAAGCATCTGTTTGGGGAACTGGCACGATTAGCGAGTTCGTCTCTGGCATGCGTTCTCAGGAGGCTCAAGTACGTGGAGCGGCGAAATATCTTGCTGAAGCAGTGGAGAAAACATTCCGCGAAGAGCTCGGTATTGCTTCTCCTTCTCGTGTCATGATGAAAAACGGTATGTGGAATGCAATGGGTATCGTCAAAGGACTCGATTCAGTCGATATCAAAGGCTTCACAGAGAAGCAAATTGATTCCATGATGGCAGCATTTGGCGGTATGGGTGCAGCTGATGGACAAGTACAGAAGTGGCTCATGGCAGCGGTGATGGTAACAGGGACACCAGCGAGTTGGTTAGAGCCGTTAGCCACTATCGCCATGAAGGAATCAGGCGGTAATCCGTTTGCACAGAATAACTGGGATATCAACGCCCAGCGTGGTATTCCATCTAAAGGCTTGATGCAGACAATTGGCCCAACATTTAATGCGTATGCATTGCCTGGTATGAACAACATCTATAATCCAGTTCATAACGCTGCTGCTGCAATCAGGTATATCAATGCACGTTACGGTAGTGTATTTAATGTCCCAGGTATCAAGTCAATGGCTTCAGGTGGAGGCTATCGCGGTTACTGGAGAGGTACGACTGGTACGTTAAATCAAGATGAAACGGCATGGGTTGGTGAAAGAGGACCTGAATTGGTCACTCTTCCACGTGGTGCACAAGTGCATTCTCATAACGAGAGTAAGAGAATGGCTGCGGAGACGCTTTCTGAAGGTCAAGTGCAAGCAGTTAGATCTGCAGGTGGTAGTACCAAGGTAGTTGCTCAGAAGCAAGCTCCTGATGTCCAAGTTCTCATTACAGGAGATAATTATTATTCTAATGAGATGGATGCTGAAGAGGTCGGAGATATCGCTTGGGAGAAAATCAATCAGAAGCTTAGAGAAGAATACTTCGAAAGTGGGGAGTTCGTAGTAGATGACTAAGAGTATTTATGAGATTTGGCTAAGTCAGGGGAAGGACAAGCTACGGCTTCCTGTGCTTCCCGAAGAAATTCAGATTGGGAATGGAGCAAGCAACGATTCTATTAATATCGCAGGGCTTGGAGAATTAACCATTATACAAGATGGACCTGCAAAAACATTTAGTTTTGAATCATTCTTTCCAGCAAAATATAGTCCGCTATGTGAATATAAAAAAATCCCTAAACCGTGGGATGCTATTAAGAAAATAGAGAAGTGGAAGAAAAGCGGAAAGCCTATTCGGCTTATTGTAACGAAAACGCCGATCAATGTTATGGTTTCCATTGAGGATTTCCCACATGGAGAAGGCAAGTGGGATGTTAAGGACATAGGTTATACGCTGGCATTAAAAGAGTATAAGTATGTCACTGTGCGCAAGGTTACGAAAAAGAAGAAAACCAATTCCAGACCTGATACAAAAGGAACTTCCAAAACACATAAGGTGAAAAAGGGAGATACTCTTTGGGCACTTGCTCGGAAATACTATGGTAGCGGTCTGAAGTGGAAGAAAATTTGGAATGTCCCTTCAAATAAAAAGATGCTGATCAGCGAGATAAACGTAACTTGAAACAACCAGGTCATTGGATTTTTCCTGGACAGAAGTTGGTGATCCTTCCAAAATGATTGAGCTTTTCTTACTCAAGCCTAAAGAGATGTTGCAAATACCAACTGAATCCGTTAAATGGAGTGGTGCTAGATATAGTGCAGCTAGGAAGGTAGAGGCACAGATACTTTGGAAAAAGGGACCGGGCCGTGCTGTTGTAAAGGTAGTTGAAGGCGATACTGTATTGTTCAAGTGGAAAGGCAAAGAGCTATTCCGTGGAACGGTATTCAATAAAACGAAGACAAAGAGTGGCCTGATGTCCATAACCGCCTATGATATGCTGCAATATTTGCTTTTGAATAAAGACGTGTACGTTTTCACAAAAAAACGTGCAGATGAGATAGCGAAGAGAATCATGAAAGACTTTGAAATACCTTACACGACCATCCCTAACACTGGGCATGTAATTAAGTCTCATGTATTCACGAATGAGACCACTTTGTATGACATCATTCTAAAAGGGCTTATCACGACGAAAAAACAGTCGGGTAAGCTCTTTTATTTACAATCGCGTAAAGGTAAGGTGCAACTTGTAGAAGTAAAGTCAAACAAGAATCCGTGGATTATTGAAACGGGTGTGAACTTAATTGACTATATTTATTCAACCTCAATTGATGATACAGCTACTCGAGTAAAGTTGGTTGCAGGAGAAGAGAAAAAGCAAATTACAGCGGTTGTAACTGACGATTCAGGAAAGAAGAAGTATGGTGTAATTCAGCACTTTGAAAAAGTGGCAGACAAAGTCAACAAGGCTCAGCTGCAAACTAGAGCGAAAAACAAACTTAAAGAAAAGAAAGGCATTAAAAAGGAGCTATCTGTCGATGCGTTAGGGATACCGAGTTTGGTTAGTAACCAGGTGGTTCGTGTGAGCGATAAGGATCTTGGTCTTAATCGGAATTTCTTTATAGATAATGATGTACATGAGTTCTCTGGTAAAAAACATACGATGAGCTTAAAGCTAATCGAAAAGAACGATTTACCGGAAGGAGAATGACAATATGATTGACATCATCAGGAGAATAGCTGCGACTTCAGGCAATGGAGAACATGGAGAAACCCCTTTACAGTTGGTAGAAGGAATAGTCGTTTCTTCTCCACCAAATATACAAATTAAATTAAAAGATAACGACAAATTGATTATACCAAGTGAACTGATTCAAGCCGCAGAGCAGATTCATAAGCTTGGCATTCATACAGGAGATCAAGTAATGGTTGCCATCCTACAAGGCGGGCAATCATTTTTTATCGTTGATCGAATTGTAAGTTATGGGGAGTGATTAATTTGGCTTTATCTCCTGAAATAGAACCAGTTGTCGATGATGAACTCGAAGACGAGCAAGAGGAATTACTTCCAGTCTCTACTTACAAAATCGACTTTGAAAATGGTAGACTGACCAACGGAATTATTACAGGATTAGAGGCTATTAAGCAATTTATCTTTATAACATTACGGACACCGCGTTATGTCTATGCTATATATTCGTCTGATCATGGCAATGAAATTGAAGAGTTGTTAGTAGATGAAGAGGCTACTATTGAATTTAAAAAAATGGAGCTTGAGAGATTAATCGAGGAGGCTCTGATATATGACGAAAGAATTGATTCCGTTTCAGGTTTCAATATCGAACATATAGATGATGCCTTTCATGTGAACTTCACGGTGGAAACCTCCGAAGGGGTTATTGATATGGAGGAGGTGTTCTGATGTTTGATGACAGAACATACGAAAATATTCTAGAAGAAATGCTTGATAAGTATCCTGATGATATAGATACTACTGAAGGATCTCCGGTCTACAATGCTGTTGCTGGACAAGCTGCAGAAAACGCAAGATTTTATACATTTCTTGAAGCTGCATATAAGCAAACGTTCGCGGATTCAGCTGAGGATGAGTATTTGGAGAGGCGAGTAGCCGAGTTCGGTATCAATCGTAAAAGAGCGAAAAAGGCAATTAAAAAAGGTGTATTCACCAGTGAGAGCGGTTCTCCATTCGACATTTCGATTGGAAGCCGTTTTTTCATTGATGAGTTGCACTATATAGCTCTTGAGCGCATTGAGTTAGGGGCATATCGACTTGAATGTGAGATCGAAGGAGTCGTGGGAAATATCCCAAGTGGCGATATGCTTCCCCTGGATAATATCACTGGGCTTGCCAATGCCCAGTTAACGGATGTCCTAGTTGCTGGGGAAGATGAAGAAAGCGATGAAGCACTTTATGAACGCTATGTTCATTCAATGAATGAACCTGCTTTCGGTGGCAATATCAGTGACTACAAGGAAAAAATTAATGCTATGCAAGGTGTTGGTGGTGTTAAAGTATTCCCGACATGGAACGGTGGAGGTACAGTTAAATGCACAATAATATCAGCTGACTATAGCATGCCGTCTGCGGAGTTGATTAATTCAATTCAAACGGAAATTGATCCTGAAGGGAACCAAGGGAAGGGAATTGGATTGGCTCCCATCGGCCATACAGTCACTATTGCTGGAGTTCAAAAAGTTATGATTGATGTTCTGACTACTGTCACATTGGAGCCGGGTATGACTGCTCCTGCAATAAAGCCAACTATTGAACAAGTTCTTTCGGATTATCTCCTTATTCTCAGGAAAAATTGGAAGGATGAGGAGAAAATTACTGTCCGAACTGCGCAGATTGATGCAAGGCTCCTTACCTTACCTGGTGTTATAGATATTAGCGGGACAACAATCAATGGTATTGCGGCTAATTTAGAACTTGGACAGGAAGAAATTCCGGCGTTGGGAGCAGTGACCGTAAATGGATAGACTGCTTGATTATCTACCGGAAATTTATCGTGATCTCAAGGATTACCAAGAACTTGCAAAGGTCAGTGAACAAAACATCGATGAAACTGAATCTGAAATTGACCGGTTCTTCGATAATCAATTCGTGATGACAAGTGATGATTCCGGCTTATTAAGACGTGAAAAGGTACTTAATATACAAGCTAATCCATTCCTAGAATCAATTGATTTTAGGATAGCGCGGATCATAAACAGATACACAACTAAGCCGCCATTCACCATTAGATACTTGCAGCGACAACTAGATTCACTTGTTGGAAAAGGAAGGACGTACGCATCTATCGAAGGAGAGGCATACCTTTTGACCGTCATTACAAGTATTGATGATGCTCCATTGTTCAGGGAGATTGAAGAAACTGTAAAGACAACAATTCCGGCTAATCTGATCTATAGGCAACAAACTTCCATAAGAGATACCGTAGTTCTCAAGGAGCGGGTTACGCGTAAAGAAGTACTGCGAAACTACAAGCTTAATGGGAGCTGGAAACTTGGAAGTAAGCCATTTGCTTCCTACGGAACTGAGGTGATCATCATTGATTAATCTAGAACTCTTAAAGGAATTTGCTAATACAGCCAATCAGAAAATCGATAGAGTTATTTTGAATGGAACTCATATAATTACGGATTTCGCAGTTAAACAAGTAACGGGAACCGTTCTTGCGATCAACTACCTTGTAAAAGCTTCTGACGTTCCAATTATCACGAAAATCGAACTGGCTGGTCATGATGGAGTTGTGAGTTCCCATAATGTAAGTATCCCAATCCAGGTGGATCAAGTGCTTATTCAAGAAATTGAAGTATTGGAGGGATAGGGTTTGGCAAAAACGAATTGGACTTTAGATGAATCAGTAATGCCGGACGATATGAACCAAATTGGTACAGAGATTAATAATAAAGTCGATAAGGTCACTGGTAAAGGTCTTTCTACCAACGACTTCACAACAGCTGAGAAGCAAAAGCTTGCAGGTATTGAAGAAGGAGCAGGCCAGTATGTGCATCCTCTTACACATCCAGCAACAATGATTACAGAGGACGAGAAGCATCGATTTGTAACAGATGTCGAGAAAGTTTCTTGGAACGCAAAGGAAACAACAGCTGGATCACAAGAGAAGGTTGATGCTCTTGCTGGTGCAGGAAACACGAAAACCGTAAAGCAATTGGATGATGAGGCTAAGACACATCAGGCGGATTATGTGAAGCATCCAGCATTCGCAACGGCGACAGGAACAGCGAATATTTATGATGTTACTCTTGATCCGGCTCCTACTGCTTATATAGATGGGATGGGAGTGGTTGTAGCGATCAATGCGGATGCTACTGCTGCCACCACCCTTAATGTTAATGGACTTGGTGCTAAACCAATAAAGAAAGCAAACGGGAACGCTGTTACGAACTTGAAGGCTAATGGCATGTACACAGTCCGTTACAGTTCGGCAGGTACAGGGGCTTTTATCTTACAGGGTGAAGGGGGAGTGGAAACTTACAGCCTAACCAAGCCCTTGTTGGATTCACTTTTACAAACGATAACGGAGAGCAGATAGGGCTAGGTAGTCCCAATCTAAAACCAGAAAATATTAAGAATGGAGTCAACGTTTTTGAAGTTATCGGAACATTAAATCCAGTATTTAAAGCCTCGGGATTGGTATCGAATCAGAGACCTAATATTATCTTCGAGCAGCGAGGGCTTTCATTTCAACCAAATCTAGTTATAGTTGATTTCCGTGATTTTTAAAGCGGGTACTACTCCTTGGGAAACAAAGCCAGTTATAGCCATATTTACAACTGAGATATCCGGTATTAATTTCTATCACGACTATTGGAATAAAACATGGTATCCGGGGAGTGACCAAATGTTTTATCCTGATGGGTTTAAATTAAAACTAGGTCAAGCAGCTTCTGACTCGTGGATTCAGGTAAGATGGTACGCATTTAAAGTATAAGGAGGATTGAATATGCAAGTAGGAAATAGAATCATATTTGACCAAGATGGCGACATCGTATTTCAAACGGGAGAAATGCAAGGTGATGTCTTATCAAGAAAGGAAATCACGGAACTTAACTTTATTGACTTGGATTATGGAGCGATTGATTATGCAAGGGAAGAGCTAGTTAGTGTGGATATAATAAACAAAAAGGTTATCACTAAGCAGATACCTATTCCAGAAAGTCTAGAACAGCAAAGAATCAGAGAATTGGAAGATCAGTTAATACTAGCTGAAGATGCGGCCGCGGGAGGTATTTTATAATGGTAAACCCAGTTGTAGTAAGAATTTGTGCCGAGCGAATCATGAACAAAGGCTTAAACCCAAAGACGAATCAGACTTATGTAATTGATGACGTAACAAATCCTGACTATCGGACGGCTATCGAGAATTATATATTGGAGAATATAGAAGGTATCTAAGCACCCGTTAAGGTGTATTTTTTATATCTAAATATAAAAAATGAACACTGTGCAAAAAAAAAGTATTTACAAATTAGTCATATCAGACTATTATTTTCTACGGGAAAATAAATTTTGAGATCTACCGCTGACGGATCGCCGTATGCCATGAAAGTGGCCCGTACGGTGAAGGCTCGTTATAAAGCTGAAAAGTATAAGACGAGAATAGTATACAAGAACCAATAGCAGTAATGGGAGAAACCAATAATGTGAACGGCTTTTCTGTAGTGTTTCCAGAACCTGTTAATTTACAATTGGCAGGATGGTCGCATGTACTTATTCCACTTGAAGCTCGTCCAGATGAAACACTTATTTACAATAGCTTTAATTTTAACGTAGACATTCAACCAACTTCTGAAGAAATTAGCGTTTCATTTGGTGTTAAAAGAAGTAATAATGCTATAAGTATGTTTAAAGCAACTTATGATGAAGTTTCAGAGACATGGGCTTTAGCTGAAATTACTCCTGCTCCATAATTTAGTTGACTGACCTCGCCTTTTGGTGAGGTTTTTCTTATACATCAGGACAATGATGCGTAGTAAGCGAAGCACCTGAGAAGGTTTTACTTTTATGATTTATCGGGAGCCTGTGGCCATCTACATGGCTGAGCAGGAAGAGAAACCTCAGTGACCTCTTTAACGGTTCGTATAATTAATTTTGAACTTTCGGAAAATTTATTTGCTATTTGATCATAAAAAGGTATTATTATCTCTGGGGAAATAGATATAGAGAAACACTGCTGACGGATCGCCGTGTGCGATGAAAGTCGCCTGCACGGTGAAGGCCCTATCGAAAGCCGAGAGATAGAGAAGGTATAAGAC
>Ga0153999_1000183_pt1 | contig 31526 bp, 29 predicted proteins | sample TSNC083MetaG_FD_104675 | JGI IMG/M metagenome (GOLD analysis project Ga0153999, IMG submission 104675) | Attine ant fungus gardens microbial communities from North Carolina, USA - TSNC083 MetaG | ecosystem: Host-associated > Fungi > Mycelium > Unclassified | place: USA: North Carolina, Lumber... | reverse complement strand
CGGAGTGGACTTAGCCTTCCGCTGCGAAAAGTTACTCGCTTTCCTGCGGGCAAGCACTTAGCCATTTCGGCGCTTTGCGCCAAACTGTCTAAGTACGCTTGTTCTTCCCGCGGGAGTCTCGCATCTTTTCTCCGCTATGTCCAGTGCTCCGACCAGGATTGCAGCGTAAGCCGACGACATGCCCGTGGAAAGCGTTCGGCTGGAGCAGAAATCCGGCAGGCTTCAACCACATTGTTCGTCTTTGGCTTTGCTGATTTTAGTTCTGTCCCAGCCTCTTTTCAGTTAATATTAATATAAGTCCCATTTATGGGTCAATCTCCTTTCATCTACATTCGTTGTTATAAGTCTTTTTCAACTTTATCATAAAGTCGAGCAGGACATTGAAATCCTTAATAATCATAATCCAAAGTGTCATTTTTCGGTTGGAACTTAAAAATATTATTTGTTCTATCGTCTATGGGATAAATACCGAATTCTATACGTTTACCAAACTCTTCAATATAGGCAGCAGGACTTCCAAATGTTTCTGTTAAAGCATAATTTATAGTATCTGACTTTGTTATTCCTTTTTCACAATCTGTTCCGAAAAATTCTGGTAATTACTTTAAAGCTTATTAATTTTATTGACAAGCCTGTCTAATAAATCATAATACGGAAAGAGATATTTTATTGTTATCTTATTTCTTAAAAAGTTATCTTTAAAAACCCATTCTATTTCATCGAAATTTACGCGGATCTTCTCCGGGACGGATGGAACCCAGTGTAGGGAAATACTGTATACTGTAGCTATCTTGTTTAAAAATATTTATCTAGGAGATTAGTGATGAAACTGGATTGTTTAATTGTTGATGATGAGATTGCTCTAGCTGAAACAACTAGTGAATATTTTAATATGTTTGAAGTGAACACAGCCTTCGTGACGAGCGCAGAGGAATGCGAGCTTTTTTTGAAGACGAATGAACCTGCGCTGATTCTTCTTGATATTAATCTTGGGAAGGAATCTGGTTTTGATTTGTGCAAGAAGCTACGGCAAACGATGCAAATACCGATTTTGTTTATCAGTGCACGGTCCAGCGATGACGATGTTTTAATTGCGCTGAATATTGGGGGCGACGATTATATCCAGAAGCCGTATACGCTGAGCATCTTACTAGCGAAAGTGAAAGCGGTCCTCAAACGATATGGCAGCACAACTCACAATCAGCAGGACGTTTTGACGTTCGGCCAAATTCAAATGGATACCCGGCTTCGTCGTGTACGTGTGAATGGTGCCGAAATCCAGCTGAAGATGATGGAGTATAAGCTACTATCTTATTTGGTGAACAATAAAAACCGGATTATCACGAAAGACGAGTTATTCCACAACGTCTGGGGAGATTCGTTCGTAGGGGACGGCACCCTTAATGTACATATTCGACATTTACGCGAGAAAATCGAGAGCAACCCAACCAAACCGCAGTTCATCAAAACCGTATGGGGCACGGGCTATGTATTAGAGGATCTTTCCCAATGAAAATCAAGCTCCTCGTAGCGATGATTTTCATCGTGTTCAGTTCAGGGATTGTCGTTTCCACATATATTATTAATCAGAAAACGATCCCCGAAGTAGACCTTGTAGAGATCAATGATATGGTCCATCGGGCTGAAAAGAATTGGGGGCAAATTCGAGAGGGGATATTTCGCGAGAGCGACATTGAACACCCTTTCTCCCTTATTGACAATGAGGAAACAATCATTTACCAAACGCCCGAAAGTCATTTCACCACGGTATATGACGCTATAAAAAAGAAAGATACGATTGTAGATGTGAAGCAGGGCAGCGAGATTGTCGGGAAATTAATTCTCCATAAACATGAACAGGAAGTCATCCAGCAACTGAAAAGCGAACTTGTTATGTTCATCGTTTGGCTCTTTGTCCTGCTCATGCTTGGTAGTCTATTATATGTTGCCTACATTTACAAAGCGTTGCTGAAACCATTTCAGCGCCTGCAGACTTTCGCGGCAAATGTGGCGAAAGGCCATCTTGATTTCCCCTTGCATATGGACAAGAACAATTACTTCGGCGCGTTCACGGAAAGCTTCGACCTCCTGCGCGAGGAACTCGCATCTGCTCGCCAGAAAGAGTACGAGTCCAACCGCAGCAAAAAAGAACTTGTCGCCACATTGAGCCATGACATTAAGACGCCTGTCGCCTCTATCAAAGCGGTCAGCGAGTTGCTGCTTGTTCTAGTAAATGACGAAAAAGTATTGAAGCAGGTCAACACGATTTATTCAAAAGCAGATCAGATCAATCTGCTCGTCACCGATATGTTTCACGCCACGTTGGAAGAGTTGCAGCAGTTAAAATTGGATGTCACAGAGCATTCCAGCGAGGTGCTCGTTCCGATGCTCGAAGATGTTAATTACAATGGTCAAATCTCGTATGACCCTATCCCGCAATGCATGATTTTAACGGATTCAGTACGTATGCAGCAAGTAATTGATAATATTATAAGCAACTCCTATAAATACGCCGGCACGACCATCTCTATTCATTCCAAGATCCATGAAGGCTATCTGGAGCTCCATATCGACGATTATGGACCAGGGATGCGGGAAGAGGAACTGCCATTGTTGTTCAATAAATATTACCGGGGGACCAATGTTGAAGGGAAGAATGGATCGGGGCTCGGCCTCTATATCTCGAAGTATTTCATCGAGAATACATCCGGCCAAATTGATTGTTACAATCGGGAGAACGGGTTCACAATTGTGCTGAAAATCAAACTCGCTTGAGAATTAAGGGTTAATTAAGAATTACACAAAGATTGAATAAGGACTTCTTTTGTATGATAAAGACTGTAATCTTCATTACGGTCTTTTTATTCTGGCTAAAAAAGGAGAGGGTCATGAGATGCTAGCAAAAACAATCATTAAAACGGAAAAATTATGTAAAACCTTTTCAAGCGGTGGCATCCAGCAACACGTATTGAAAAATCTAGATATCAGCTTAATGGAAGGAGATTTTACAATCATCATGGGGAGTTCGGGATCTGGGAAATCGACTCTACTATATGCTATTAGCGGGATGGATAAACCGACGTTAGGTGAAATTGAATTTGCAGGAAAGAACATATCGAAATTAAACAACGACCAACTAGCTATTTTCAGAAGGAAACATTGCGGTTTTGTTTTTCAGCAAATCTATTTACTGGACAATATGAGCGTGCTGGATAATGTGCTGGCAAGCGGTCTTTTAGTAAATAAAGATAAGCGTGGTCTTGTCAAAAAAGCGAAAGAACTATTACTGCAAGTAGGGATCGATGAAAAGTCGTGGTCTAAATTCCCGACTCAGCTTTCAGGCGGCGAGGCACAACGAGTAGGCATCGTCAGAGCCATCATTAACGATCCGGAAATCGTATTTGCGGATGAACCAACGGGGGCATTAAACTCGACATCTAGCGATCATGTATTGGACGTGTTCATGAACGTAAACCGGAATGGACAATCCATCGTTTTAGTCACACATGATATCAAAACTGCGTTGCGCGGAAACCGTATTATTTATTTGAAGGATGGTGTCATTTGCGGTGACTTGCAGCTGGGTCCTTACAGTGAGGAGAACCACATCGAGCGTCATGAAAAGCTAAAACACTTCCTCGCTGAAATGGGGTGGTAAAATGAAAATCCTGAATTTGGCGATGGCCAATATCCGGAAAAGCAGATCCACCACAGTCTCTTTGTTTCTGCTCATTTTGGTTGCTGCCCTGCTTTTAAATATCGGCCTTATGGTAATTACCCAAATAGGCGCGTTTTTTGATCATAAAACTGAACAACTAAACGAACCTGAAGTCGTATTTGGCATGAATCAATCGATGTATCAACCGGCTTATGGAGAGTATTTAGATCAATATCCAGGAATCTTGGAATTGGAAAAAGAGAATGTCCTGAGTATGAAAACCTCCAAATTTATGTTTGGTGGCGGAGAATTAACGATTAGTGCCGTATTAATGAATGCGGATAATAAACGAAATATCGGATCGTTTCGGTTGATTGAGAAGGTAAACACTTCAAGTCCCAATGACATTTATGTGCCCTATAGTTTTAAAACAAATGGAGGCTATAAATTAGGGAATTCGTTTACGCTCACCTACCAAGCGAAGAAATATGACTATCGAATCGCTGGATTTTATGAAACCGTCATGATGGGGTCAAGCAACTTAGGTGTCATAAAATTCATGTTACCAAATGAATCCTATCAACAACTCGCAGAAAAACTGGACGATCAATCCGATGCATTGATGGTGTCTGCCGTGATGGAAGATAAAACAAAAGCTTCGAAGTTAAATCAAGATTTTATTCAAGAAATTGAGGAATCACAAATTGTTGATAAGAATCCCTATTATTGGGCTCTCGATATCGATTTGGTAAAATCTGTTAACGGCATGACTGTTACCATCATTGCTACGATCTTAATAGCTTTTGCTGCGATCATTGTACTTATATCTCTAATAGTCATTAAATTCCGAGTGTCAATTAGCATTGAAGATGGAATGACAAATATAGGCGTGTTGAAAGCAATTGGCTATACAAGTAAACAAATCCTTTCTTCCATGATTTTTCAATTTGTGATGATTACATTTTGCGCGAGTACAGCTGGGGTTGCATTGTCTTACTTATTAATGCCATTCTTCGGACGTGTTATTTCCACATTGTCTGGCTTGATATGGATTCAAAGCTTTGATCTATCCCTAAATGTAATCAGTATTTTCATTGTTGTTTTGAGTGTGGTCATCGTTACACTACTATCTGCCTTCCGTGTTCGAAAGATTTTACCTGTGGCAGCCCTGCGCGGAGGAATTCAAACCCATAGTTTTAGAAAGAACTACTTCCCGCTGGAGAAAGCAAAAGGTGGCCTTCACTTCTTACTCGCCATTAAATTGATGCTGGCAAACGCTAAACAAAACGTGATGATTCTATTAATTATAATTGCATTAACATTTGCTACAGTCTTTTCGGTAGTCCTGTATTACAATATTGCTTTTGACAAAACCGCATTTATTAATTTGTTCGGGGAAGAGCCAGCAAATGTGTTGGTTATGGTGAAGTCAGATGCGAATACAGATGATCTTTTGCGGAATATAGAACAGATGGACCATGTAAAAGAAGTGACGATCTTCGACTCTATTGCGACAAAAATGGATAATCAGACTGTCTATACAAATGTTACGAAACAGTATAGTGATTTAAAGAACAACGTGGTTTACGAAGGAAGACAGCCCATACATGAAAATGAAGTATCCATCTCTTGGGTTGTGTCCAGTCAGATTAATAAAAAAGTAGGCGATACTGTTGAATTGAAAGTTGGGAATGAGACAAAAAATTATTTGGTAACGGGCCTCAGCCAATCAATTGGTAATTTAGGCCAAGTTGGCGCCGTAACATTGGAAGGTATTCAGCAGTTACAACCAGACTATCAAGGTACGAGTCTGTATGTATATCTAAATGGTATATCGAACAAGAACTTCATGAAAACAATCCAATCCCAATACGGAGATCATATCGGTGAAACGTTAGATATTGATGAAAATATTGAGAGTCAAACGGGTATGTATGCGGATGCCGTGTTTGCAGTCATGCTAATGGTTCTAATCATTACCGTGTTAGTTGTCACAATGATTTTATTTATGGTAATTAAAACGTTGATTATTAAACGTAAGAAAGAGCTTGGTATCATGAAATCCATCGGGTTTTCTAACATCCAACTAATGAATCAAATTGCTATCAGCTTGCTGCCGATACTTTCAATAGGCGTTGTAATTGGCGGTTTGCTTGGCTATTATTTCACCAATCCTATGCTCTCTGTGCTGCTTTCGAGTGCCGGAGTTAAACGGCTGGAGTTCATCATATACGTACCGGTTATTTTAGTGATTTGCGCTGGAATTTTTATACTGGCATATTTGGTCTCCATGCTCGTAGCCCGACAAATTAAGAAAATATCGGCTTATGAATTGATTACTGAGTAAAGTTCAACGATAACCATAATCGCGTAAACGAGAGCCAGTTGATTGGCTCTCATTTACGCGTGAAATTGTTTTATCGACAAATCGATCGGCGTGGCATTCTGCCCCTCTTTTTCATGGAAACCAGTAAAGAAAGATTTTTGAAATCCTATGAGATTCGCCAAGAATTCGATATCGACTTTCAGTTCCATCCAGTGAAGCTGAAGCGAAATAGATGCCTTTCTCAAAAAAAGGGGTGGCTAATCACTGATAAAAAATATGAAAGAAGTAGTACAGACTAATGGATGCATTGACATGTGAAAGAGTGATCTTCTAAGTATCTGTTACTTTAGGGTACGACTATTTTTATTAAAAGTCGCACGTAAATAAAATTTCTTCTTGCTTAATAAAGGATTCAAGGCTTTACTATTAAAAATGAATGTTGTTTGACCATTGTCATCCACATAATAATTAAGTTAATAAACTTGCTTTAAAATGTCATAGAATCCTTTAATTATCCTGTATTTATATTTTATTAAATGGGTCATAACTCGACTATTCGTATAGATTTCATGACTAATAAAAAACAGGTGTCCACTTAAGGATACCTGTTTTTTATTATGCATAAATATAAAATAGATACTCCTGTCCATTTTTAACAGGTTCTTGTGCGAATTTATAACCATGCTTTAAAGCCTCTTCGGGTACATTACGGAAGGAGCCTGGGCAGTCGGTGATGACTTGCAAAAGCTCACCATTGTTCATTCCTTCAAGTGCCTCTAGTGTGTAGATGACTGGGTACGGGCAAGATTCACCGCGCAGATCTAGTGTGAAGTCGGCTTCTTTCTTAGCTTGCATGTTCCTTCACTCCTCTCTTCATCGTCAAATTACGATGATAACGTTTTTCTCCATAAATTGTTAAGGCATAAAGTACGCCTAGCATTGCGAGTGTTGCAAGAATCGCACCGACTGGGCCAATTGTGTCAATTAGGTTGACCTTTGTACCACTCTTTACTAATACATTGTAAACACCTAAATGATCCCAAGCATAAGCGAGGAAAGTAGCTCCAATAATATTGCCGGCAAAGACAGGCAAGAAGAGTACTTGTCCTTCCATAAGACGGTACATCATTCCCGTTTCACAACCAGAAGCCATAACAATACCGAGTCCGAACAACACGCCACCAACAAAGGTGCTTGGAGCAGCAATCTGGGTGATTGGCGTCAAGCCATATATAGAAATGACAATGATTGTTACGATTGAACTAATCGCCATACCGGCAATGATTGCCTTTGCCATAACACTGCGTCCGACAAGAAATAGATCACGGAATGCAGAGGTGAAGCAGATTTGTCCGCGTTCAATAAGAATGCCAAAAGCGAGTCCGAACAATGCACCTAAACCAAGCAGATGCTGTCCAGTAGCAAAGAAATAAATCATCAGTCCAATGTAGACGATAGCGATAGCACCGCCAATATAAGGCTGGATAACATTCTTTTTGATTTTAGATGGTTTCGCAGCACCGCGTGTTAAAGAAGGTCTGCCTTTCCACCAGCGCATTTTGGTCAGCTTTGCTCCGAAGAAGGTTCCAATTCCAGTCGCGACAATGAAAATCCATGAATGGATGGAGAATTGCGGAACACCTGTGAAAAACGCAGCTAGGTTACAGCCAAGTGCTAGGCGTGCACCAAATCCGGCAATAATACCACCGACAAGGCCCTGAACATAGCGACGTTTCTGTTGAGGAAGACGGATTTTGAAATTATTGCTAAGTAAAACCATCATCAGGGCACCGATGAACATTCCCCAGACAATCCAGCCATCGGGACGACTCCAAGTCGTACCTTTCAAATGGACCATGTCAAAATATTCCCAGCCGGAAATATCTACCCCAAACAGCAATAGAAGATCCCCGCCAAGCCGAGTGAATTCGCCAGTTACAGCCCAAACTGTTGAAGTTAGGCCGAAGTATAAAGCACTAAGGAGTCCAGCAATTAATAGTACAACGTAGGGATTCCAATAGCGTTGGAAAATAGTGTGAATCATTGTTTTCATATCTTGTTGCTCCTCATATAAAGTCCTTTTTTTAGTTTAATACTAATTTAGGAGAAAGCAAGTTGAAATTATGGTTCATAAAATTGGTTTTCTCAAAAAAAAACGAGTATGCCTAAGAAAGCACACTCGCAAAATAAATCATTCTCTTCTTAATCATTAGAAGCACTGGAACGACTCAATTCTGTTCAGATCTGTGCCGAAAAGAACCCATCTGAACCCAGTCCATCTAAATCCAGATATTGAGTTTCGACCGATGAATGTTGGATAGAACCAGAAAGAATCTCTCCTTAACCAAATGTAGGTAAAACGGAAGAGGCATCCTCTAATGGCCCCAGGGTCAATTGCCTTTGTCTGGAATTGGTTCTGCTGCGGTATAAATGATGGCGGCGGACTCGTAGGTGCTGCATTTTGACTGCCACCAGCTCCTCCACCAGGTCCGCCGCCGGGAAATGGTCCGGAACCAGGGAAACCAGGTGGCCCACCAGGAAATGGTCCGGGACCAGGGAAACTAGGCTGCCCTCCAGAACCTCCACCTGGGAATAATGGATTAAAGATATTAGGTAACAGCTGTCTTTCGCTAGGATCATACGTATCTTCATAATAATTCATTTTTATAAGCCCCCTTGAACTTAACTTCTCTTCAGGATATGGTCAAGTGTCCAAAGGGGTATGGGCATCTGTCCATATCTTACAAGCTAAGTCACTTCTTTTGAGGTTGGTCATTTTATGTACCTGATACTAAAGGGTATCAGTTCATGGTGCCGGATAACAATGTATCTTTAAATCCTACGTGCATCATATATTTATACGTAGATATATTATGGTTCCTTCTGTCTCAAAGGTTTACTGGGCTACAGAAAAAGGGAAAACGCTTTAATATATCGAATATAAAATAATTGATTCACCATTCTTCTAATCTGTATAATCACTGGGAAAAGGAGGGAACCTATGTTCAGAAAAATTATTAACCAGTTCTTACGAGGCAGTAGTGAACGCAGACGTGGACATTACCGTGGCAGCAGTAGTAAGCGTAAACATCGTTATCATCAAGACAGTAGCAGTAGAGGTCGCCGCCGTTATCATAATTCAAGCAGCAGCGGGCGGCGTGGCCAGAACCCGCTAAGTGGAAGCAAGCGCTATAAACGAAAAGGTTGGGGAAGCAGTTAATTTTCAGTAACGGTCTTTGTTGCATTGATGGCAGCAAGAAGATCTGTATGAATCTCCTCACCATTTGAATAAGGATGAAGTAGCCCAAGTAGTCTTTTAAGCATATGGGCGGTTTCGTCTGCTAAAGAGAGTTCTTCCGTCCAAGGGAGAGCTTTTTTTCTAGGCTTTGTATATGTGGTATAAAGGAGGAATAGCAAGATATCACCCAAATCAAAATAGTCCTGCTGTCTCATTTCAGTATGAGACTCCTGTTCCTTTGGGTCTGATACTGCATCCATAGCCAGTCCGAAATCAATTAAAAAAGGTTTCTTTTCTTTTAACAAGATGTTTGGAATTCGTAAATCCAGATGGTAAATTTCTTGTCTATGTAAGCTATTCACCATCTCCAATAAGTGAGAAAAGAATAGGAGTGATTCTTGCTCGCTGAATGTTCTTTTACGAGAAAAAATTTGTCTCTCCAAATTATCCCCTTCACCATAATCCATAATGTATAGGAATTGGTCATCGCATGAAAATGATTCGTAAACCCTAGGCATACTAGGGTGATTGAGCTTGCTTAATAGATTAATTTCCTTTTTGAAAAGGTCAATTTCCTTGCGTTTGCTTGGCCGAAGCTGCTTTACGACTTTGTGCTCCATTGTTTCTAAGTCTTTGCAAAGGTAGGCCATACCGTAGCTGCCTGTCCCAATAAGCTGCAGGATACGATAACGCTCGTTTAAAATCACTCCGTGCTTGAACGGGCGGTCAACAAAATGCTGATACGTTTTTCTAATCAAACGAAAAATAGATATGGCACTCACCTTCTTTGATAAGCTAAATTCTTAAAGCTCTTCTAAATTATTATAGTACAGTGATCAGGGTGCTATGTATCGATGTACTTTTCTAATAAACAAAAAGGCCGAATTCTTACTGAATTCGGCCTGACAATATAAGGGGATCACAATCTCCTCTTTCCTCAAAACTCCTTGCAATCTCCATCATCAATTCGCCAATCAATTGGCTTACGGCTGGCTTGTTCTAAGAAAGCGTTGGTTCGTGAAAAAGGCTTGCTTCCAAAGAATCCTTTGCGTGCAGCGAATGGACTTGGGTGAGGGGACTTGATAATCAAGTGATGAGATGCTGTTATGAGTGCTTCTTTTTCTTGGGCATGTCTTCCCCAAAGAATGAAGACGACAGGGTCCGATTTTGCGTTCACCTGCCGTATCACTTCATCTGTGAACCGTTCCCAGCCCTTGCCTTTATGTGAATTCGGTTGTTTCTCCCTAACTGTGAGGACCGTGTTCAATAAGAAGACACCTTGTTCTGCCCATCTTGTCAAACAGCCATGATTAGGTATCGGAACTCCAAGATCTTCATGCAGTTCTTTATAAATATTTCGTAAGGAAGGCGGGATATTGACTTCCGGTTTCACGGAAAAGCTGAATCCTTGCGCCTGATTTGGACCATGGTACGGATCTTGCCCAAGAATGACAACTTTTGTATTGCTGTAATCCGTATAATGTAGAGCATTAAAGATATCATTCATGGCCGGATAAATTGTATACGTTTCGTATTCATGTTTCAAAAAGGCGTGTAGTTGTTTGTAATAGTCTTTATTGAATTCCTTCTCTAAGACCTGTTCCCAACTGTTTCTTAAAATAGTCATGTTGTTTCAACACCTTACTTGCTATTTTTTCTTGTGCTGCTTTTTTGCTTGATTTAGCGCTTCAATTAAATGTTTTGGATTGCTTGAGCTAATAACAAGTACGGTACCAGCTGTGAAATTCAACTGAATTCCCTGACTGCCGCTAATAATATAGCCCTTCTCGCCTTTAAAACTGTGACGAATCCCCCATCCGCCAAAGCGTCGGAGCGGCTGGACATCTGTTTCTTCAAAAGATGCGATTTCATGGAAATAAAAGCGATGTTTACTTAGATGAAATGGAAAGAACTGAACGGAAAGCCCTTCTGAGTCTACTTCAATCTTCAAATACTGCAAGACAAAGAACAGAGGCAAAAGAATCCCTATAAGAACGAACGTAATCGTCATCCATGTATCGGACATTGGTTTGCTCCCGAACGTGTTCCCCATAAGTACTTGCGTAATAAATCCGTACCAAAAAAGAAGTGCCAGCAATGAGCACGGTAACCAGACCCATAACTGTTTGACTTTTTGAATCTCTTGATACGGCAAGATCGAGTTTTGCTTTTTCATGTTATTTCTCCTTTGATGACTAATAATACTCACACATATCTTGTACCATTTTTATAAATGTGCCTTGCTGCAGGTGTTATTCCGCATTAAAAATTATGAATTTCAAGTGCCATATTTATTTGAGGAAATGATCAATATATGGTATCACTTGAATGTATTTTATCGTATAAGAGAGAAAATAGCATGGGCGAAGCAATGGAAACGTAAAAAGAGGACTGATGTTCAAATCAGTCCTCTTTTTCTATTAGCAAAATGAATCATTTTTGCTCGGATTGCTCAATCCAAATATTCTCCTGAAATAGACTCCAATAAACGAACCAAGGATAGCAAGGACCATCCATACCCAGCCATGCAAGCTGAGAGAGGAGATGCCACCGAAGTATGCCCCGATGTTACATCCGAAAGCTAGTCTTGCTCCATATCCCATGAGCAGACCACCGACTATGGAAGAGAAGGCTACCCCTGGTTTGAACGTTTTCGGTTTGAAATTACCTTCAGATGCGGCAGCAATGAAAGCACCAAGGATGATTCCGAAGTTCATCACACTTGTGGAATCGGCAAGGACTGTCTGATGAAGTACTGCTGCATTATCCTGCCAATATGACCAGCTTGATACATCCACGCCAAACGACTGTAAGAACTTGGATCCCCATAGTGAGAAAGCTGACGTGACTCCCCAAGGCTGACCTCTTACTGTGAGTGTTAAAGCGTTCAATAGAGCAAGTACAATCCCTGCTGTAAGGAGTGGCCATGCACCGCGCCACAATTTGCGAACACCGCTTACTGTCACAAGAGGTTTCATCATTGGCGGATTTTTCTTCCTAGCTATATAAACTGCTATAAAGTAAACGAGTGCAATGATAGCTAAGTTGATAAGCCAGCCACCGAAATATCCAAGACCTGTCGTTTCAGCGAATGAAATTGGCGGTAGTGAAGGCAAAGCAAGCCAGTAGCCGAGCTGGTACGCCCCGATAACAGATCCTACAATAAATCCGATAATGGTAAGGATGCTATAAGAACGGCCACCACCGATGTTATAGAGTGTACCGGAAGCACATCCTGAACCCATTTGCATGCCAATGCCAAAAATAAAAGCACCTACTACGAGGCTTGTCCCCACAGGTGATACATAGCCTGCAGGAGATTTTCCTGTAAAGCTAAAACCTGTAGCAAGAATCACAGCAAAAAGTGTAGAGGCAACTGCAAGCATAATCATGTGCGCCTGGAGACCTTGAACATTATTTACTGTAATGAGTCTTCTGAATGCAGATGTAAAGCCGAAGCGGGCATGTAATAGCGTAATGCCGAGTGCTAGTCCAATAACGAACAGAACCCCTTGGGTCCCGTTTGTTTTATAAATAATTAATCCAAGTAAAAGGGCAGCTACGAGCACTCCTAACCAAACAAGTGGTTTTTGAATTGGCTGTAGTTGTGGCTTTGTGTTCTGAGTTTCTACATGATGTGTTTGTAAAGCCAAAATAATCACCTTAATTCCTATATTTTTTATATGGATTATATTAATATAAGAAGTTATTATTTGTAAAGGACTTTTATTTGGTATTCTTCCTAAAGTATTTGTATTTTTATATATATTATTTTTACCCAATCTGAAAGTTAGCTATGAATATCTTAAATCAAGTCTCCATTGATACTACTGCCAGGGTTACATTTAATCGGAAATATTGTGTTGCCTTGTAATGTGGCAATTCATTTATTATTCTATGTTATGGGAATCTATTATCTCACACAGTGAATGAAGTATAGAGGAGAGAAAGCCACTTATGCTGAAGAAGAGAAATCCAGTTGAAGATATATTAAATCAGTATGGTGTAATGATATTAGACGGGGCTTTGGCTACAGAGCTTGAACGGCATGGATTTAATTTAAATGATCCGCTCTGGTCAGCGCGTGTGCTGTTGGAAAATCCAGAGGTGATTTACCGCGTGCACGCTGATTATTTTCACGCGGGTGCTGATTGTGCGATAACTGCTAGTTATCAGGCAACCGTGGATGGTCTAGCTGCACGAGGTCTCGGCGAAGAAGCGGCTCTGGACCTTATTAAGGAAACAGTTCATTTAGCAAAGCGGGCAAGAGACGATTTCTGGCAAGAAGACATGCATGGTGTTAGGCCAAAGCCACTTGTTGCAGCCTCAATCGGGCCCTATGGAGCATTCCTTGCAGATGGTTCAGAATATACCGGGGACTACGGCATATCTGATGAAGAATTGACAGAATTCCATTTTAAGAGAATGAAAGCTCTTATTGATGCAGGTGCGAATATATTGGCCTTTGAGACGATACCGTCTTTACAGGAGGCAAAGGTATTGGCTACTCTATTGCAACAGTTCCCAGAAATCTACGCATTGCTGTCCTTCTCTTTGAAGGATGGTATGACTATCAGTGATGGGACATTGCTTGGAGAGTGTGCAAATGTTTTTGCGGAAAACGATCAAATTGCCGCAATCGGTATTAATTGTGCTGCCACAACGTTTGTTGGAGAGGCAATCAAGGTGTTGAAGACATATTCGGACAAACCAATTGTTGTTTACCCGAATTCTGGGGAGATCTATGATCCGAAGACAAAGACTTGGCATGGCAGCGAATCGTGTGAGTCATTTGATGTTCTAGCCGAAGAGTGGTACAAGGCGGGTGCAAGAATTATTGGCGGTTGCTGCCGAACTGAGCCTCGTCATATAGAAGAGATTACGAAGAGGCTTCGTCAATCCTAAACTCAGACGTCCAGACACATATGCAATCTTGAATGGCATATGTGTCTGGAGTCTTTTGTTTCTGTTTGAATTTGCTAAATTTAATTGAGATATGCTCCAGAAGAAGGGGATCATTTTTGAGTTCACAACTTACTGCTTATATAGCGCTTGTCTGCACGTCTGGTGTTTTAAATGCTTACTTATGCGTATTTGTACTTATAAGGCGCTATTTATATAAAGATGTCGCACGTTTCTTCATTTTCTATTCAGCGGCGACAACCGTTTATTGTTTTGGCTCAGCTTTTGGTTTAATGGCAATATCATTGGAGGAAATTAGATTCTGGACGGTCATCCAATATATCGGCATGCCGTTTGCGCCTCCAATCGGTCTGCTGTTTATTATGAAGTATCTTGGGCGTACGGTTACGAAGAAAAAGATTGTTATGTTCTTAGTGCTTCCATTTATCACGTTTATTATGGTAGCAACGAATCCTTGGCATCATCTTCATTATCGTGTTTTTGAAATTGACCCGATTCTAGGTGTCCCTTATGTTCATCAGGAGATCGGAATTTCCTATATGATTCATGGTGTTTTTATCTTTTCTTGTATGTTCGCAGCTTTCTTCCTTGTCTTGGCCCATTGGAAGGATACCGAGAGCCAGTATCGTCCCCAATTAGTTGCATTGTTATGGGGGCAGATTGTGCCAATACTCACAGCTTTTCTCTATCTAGTCGGCTTTACTCCGCCTGGCATTGATCCTGTACCGATGGTTCTTTGGCTCACATCACTCTTGTATCTGCTGTCTATCAATACATCGAGTATGTTTAAGATTATGCCGATTGCAAAAGATGCAATATTCAACAGTATTAATGATGGCGTCATTGTTCTAGATGAGATGTCACGTCTTATTGAGTTCAACGAAGCATGCCGGGGCATGTTTCCACAGTTGGATAAAGCTATGTTCGGAATGGATTTTAAGAAAGTCTGGCTTGAATTAGCCGAGACATCGTTTCCTTCAGCAGTTGAGAATAGTAGTTTCATATGGGAAGCTCCTTCTCAAGCAGGAATTCATAACCATGTCTATAAGGTGCATGTCTCTCCGTTGAATCCAGCTCAAGGGGTAAAAGGGATACTCATCATTTTTACAGATATTACAGAGATAAAGAGGCTTCAAGCACAATTAGAAAGTCAAGCTTATTATGATGAATTGACTGGGGTCTATAACCGACGTGCATTTTTTGAACGGTGTGAAGTAGACATTACCATGGCCCGAAAAGAGATGATCCCATTCACTGTAGTTCTATTTGATGTGGATTATTTCAAAAAGGTGAATGATACATACGGTCACCAAGCCGGTGATGAAGTACTCATCCATGTGGCGCAAATTTGCGAGACAGAGTTGGATAATGATGTATTATTTGGGCGATACGGTGGAGAGGAATTTGTACTAGGACTTAAAGGAAAGTCCCTTGCTGAAGGTGAGTATATAGCCAATCAGTTACGTAAATCAGTAGAGAATCAGCCTCTGATAAATGGTGAGCGGGTTATTACGATTACGTTGAGTGGCGGAGTGGCTGAGCTTCATTATGAACAGGAACTTACGCTTAATGAGTTATTGAATCAAGCTGATACTGCGCTATATGCTGCGAAACATCAAGGACGTAATCGGATATGCATTTATCAGAATTAGTTAATAAAAGCCTGCTAAAGCTGCAGGCTTTTTAATTTGTAGAAAACAATGAAAATGGGCGGGTTATAATAAATAGAAGATCTCACGAGTTAATTGTAAACCTTAATATAAAATTGTTTACAAATGAATTGAAACCTGATTTTATATACATAGATAGTATGTTATAAAACTAAGGTTGAAGAGGGGATTCCTATGGAAAAGACAATTTCAGCATATCGCATTCCGTATACAGAACAGTGGACAATGAATTCTAAAGATAATGGTGCAGAGTATCGTATCTTTATGTACGTGCCGAGTGAACCAGCACCTGCTGAAGGGTATCCCGTCACCTATTTGCTTGATGGAAATGCTTTATTTGGCTCAGTAGTTGAAGCGAATCGGCTACAGACTCTTGGGAATGGGCATGTACCTGCTGTTGTTGTTGGCATTGGTTATCCAACGGACGAGCCTTATGACGATGCTGGTAGGGTTCGTGATTATACAGTTCATGTACCTGGAGAAGAATTGCCGCCTAGAGATAATGGAGCACCGTGGCCTGAGACAGGTGGTGCCGATGCTTTTATACAGTTCATTGCCAATCAATTGAAGCCCGAGATTGAGGAGAAAGTATATATAAATTTAGAAAAACAAGGTCTGTTGGGACATGAGCTCGGTGGCTTCTTCACCTTGTACGTCTTATTTAACAGACCAGACTTATTCAATACATATGTAATCGGCAGTCCTTCTATCTGGTGGAAAAACCACTTTATTGTGACCATGGAAGACACTCTTTATAAAAAGTTGAGAGATTGGGAAGAAACTGGAGACTTGCAGTTCAAGCGGCTGTTAATTGGAGTTGGAGCAGCTGAGAAGTCCAATATTATCGAAGACGCTAGGGATTTATATAATAGATTGGCAGACTGGCAATTATCAAACTTCGAAGCGGACTTGCGTATTTTTCTAGAGGAAGGCCCTATTACAATGCTGCCACCGTTAATTAGCAGAGGTTTGGCGTATTTCTTTGATTAATTAAAATGTAAGGTATAGAAGCGAATTCTATGCCTTACATTTTGTTTGCCCATCCGCATTTAGCCTTTTTGCATACAATGGCCTCGGGTAGCAAAAAAAGATAAGGGTGGGTTTTAAGTGTATCATTATTATGAGGATCCATATTTTCAAGACGGGAATAATAGAGGTCTTCCAAATGAATTTTATGATTATAGACAGATATCTATGCAGGAAGCAATGACTATTGCACAAGGCCATGTACCTGGTAGGGTAGTGAAGATTGAGTTGGAACAAGAACATGGGATGTGGGTATACGAAGTGGACGTTATCACGTCACAGGGAGCCAAATACGAAGTGAAAGTAGATATCAATACTGGAGGAATTGTAAAAGTCGAACTAGATTGATTGTATAAGTGGAGGGGAAGGGACAATAACTGTTGACTCCACGCCCATTTTCTACAATTTGAATCGCGCTTTGGGAAACCTCTTGTTGAGTGTGGATAGAGAATATTTTCATATGTAAATTGCATCTATCGTCGGGTCATTAGTTTATAAAAAAGCATGGTACAGGGAAATTCCTGTACCATGCTTTTTTTAGAGTCTTTGTTTATTTGTATGTTATGACTTCACAGAAGCGTCGTAAATGGAATGGACGGATTTTGCGAGCGCAGTGTCGAATTCTGCATTCGTTTGATTCGCATTCAGATCCTGCGTGAGTGCGCGGGAGAAGCTGGCTATGAGCCCCTCATTTTCGCTGAGTTTTGCATTGGCATCATCTGTAGAATAGCCGCCAGAAAGGGCTACAGCACGTACAACTCGTGGATGGTCGATTAACTCTTTATATGTGTTTTTCTTCGTTGGGATTGTAAGTTTCAACATAACGTTCTGATTTTCATTCAATGTGTTCAAGTGACGTTCAATCTCCACTTTTAGCAAATCCTCACACTTTTCCTTTTCAGAGCTATGAATGTCGACTTCTGGCTCAATAATTGGGACAAGTCCGGCTGCGATAATCTGTTTGCCGATCTCGAATTGTTGGTCAACTACATCTTTGATGCCCTTTTGATTGGCGGCTTTAATGACAGAGCGCATCTTGGTTCCGAAAATATTACGCTCATTTGCTCGCTTTAGAATTTCGTCCAGATTGGTAATGGGCTTCATTAATTGAACACCATCTGTTTCTTCAGCAAGGCCCTTGTCGACTTTAAGAAACGGTACGATCCCTTTCTTTTCAGCAAGAAAATCAGCTGTATACATGTCTTCGATTTTGCGGTCCATTGTTTGTTCGAATAGGATGGCCCCAAGAATATGATTCGAATCAAATGCTGGTGAAGTGATGATTCGAGTGCGCATCTCATGGACAAGGTCAAACATCTTGTCTTCATTGTCATACGTATCTTCTTGTACCCCATAGTTGGCAAGTGCCTTTGGTGTGCTGCCTCCACTTTGGTCAAGTGCTGCGATGAATCCATTTCCATTCTTAATTTTATCAAATTGATCTAGTTTCATGCTTTACACTCCTTCGTTGTACATTACTACTTTCTCAGCATAGAAAATAACTTCGCTAGAAAAGAAATCGCAAAGCTACTCTTCTAAACACATGATAGCATTTTCCCTTGCTCAGGACCTTTTGTTTGTTCCTCTTATGATTCCTTGTAATAAATACTTAAGTGTTATTGAAATTATTGACGTTTTTCATATAAATAAATAATTAAGAATAATCATTTTAAGTGTAATATATTTTTGACTATAAGTAAGGAATATATTACACTGTATCCGAGGAGGTGAATATTATGTCAGCTGGCAACAGGGAAATTCATAACCGAATCACAGTATTAAGGGCAGAGAAGAGCCTGTCGCAGAAAGAGCTGGCGAATGCCCTTGGAGTCAGTCGCCAAACCATTCTTTCGCTGGAAAAGAATCGATATAACCCATCACTTCGACTGGCTTTTGACATTGCGCTCTTCTTTGAGGTTGATTTACATGAAGTGTTTCAGTATGAGGTAAAGGAGGAAAAATGAGATGTCGATAATTGCAATTCTGTATGTCTTAATCTTTTTCACGGCAATGTTTGTCTACTTTAAATTTGAATGGGGCAAGGAGGGGCAAGATGAAAGAGGTAGAGAAATAGCTGGGTTTTCCTATCGTATTGTATTCCCGCTTTTGCCCTTAGGATGGTTTCTAATTGAACTTTATAATGATTACGTGAAGGAGCTTTCCTATGAATCATACAAATTGACGATTTGGTTTCTACTAACGGGTTTACTCATCTTACATGCCTTAATTCTAACTGTGTTGAAGAGAAAGTATTAGGTATATTATTCATGTTAGGGTTTCGAAACCGTATACGGATAGTAATACATGAATATATTGGTAAATAATCTAGCTATGGGGCTGCTATTTTATTAAGCGGCCTTTTTATTTGTACAGGACTTTAAGCGGAAATAACGACTAGCCCTCAAAACAAAAAACTCAAAATAGTCATTACTCAGTAATAATTAAAGATGTTCTCCTAATCCCTTCCCTCACAGCATTATTTCACGTATCATGGACAAAAAAGATACAGGTGAACATATGAAAGCATATAATCTAAGAATTTCCTTTCAGCAAATAAAACCAGAAATTTGGCGGAATGTAGTGATGCCGGCAGATGTGACATTTAAACAGTTGCACGATACGATCCAGGCAGTGACGAATTTCCAAGGCTTCCATTCTTATGCCTTTAAAACGAATGATTTGTATGTAACAAACGATGAGGATATGGTTGCGCGATACAAAGAAAAAGAATTTTTTGGACGAATCGTCAAGGCGTCGACTTCTGTGAAAGTTGATGATTATCTTGAGACAGGTTCAACCATTACATATGAATATGACTTCAGCGATGATTGGCGATTAGATATAGAACTATTGGGAACGGTAGAGGATTATTATTTAGGTCATCCGACAGTTCTGGAGGGAGATGGAACGGCACCGCCAGAAGGGGTTGGTGGTATACCAGGATATGCCTCTTTCTTAGAAATCTATCAAAACCAATCACATCCAGAGTTCCTATCCCTAAAAGTTTGGGCAGAGCAGCAAAGATATCTCCCATTTGAATTAGATGAGACAAATGAATTCTTAAAATATATTAAGTGTGAAAATAAGGATTGGGAACATATTAAGCTCGAGAATCATGCCGTTTTGCAGGATGAATACAGATCCAGTGATTTCATAGAGGTTACAAGCATTTCGAGCCGTGATGAAATCATAGAATATGCGATTGCATGTGCCAACTTATACGGAATGATTGAGCTCCCTCAATTTTTGGAAATCTATAATGAGCAAAATGAAGCGAACCTTAAGTACAAGACACTGCTAGCGATGATTCATGATAAGAAAGTGCAACAGAAGCTTGCTGATGGTTTTGTTAATTTTTACAGGGACTCTTTCTTACAGGATGCAGTAGAGATTACGGACGTTGATGCCTTCAAGTCACAAGTTTCAAATAAGCCATATTATGTGCCAGAGAAGCAGGAGCTGCTGCGATATGTTGATGAGTTCTATTATCAAAGGACTCCAGAACAAGAGATACTTATTTGTGAATTAGCTAAGGAATTTTTTGATGGGAACAAAGTTTTGGCAGAAGCTGAGGTAAGCGAATTTGTCCTGAATGTGCAAGTGGCTCCTGACGAGGTGAATGCATTGGTACAGGGATTCTTACAGCCATATAAGTGGGGCAGCAAGGAACAGCTAAATGTTTATGTACAGAAGTTGATGGACATAGTAAACACGACGAGGCTCTGGGAAAATCGAGGTCATACGGCAACCGAACTGTTTGAAATGCAGTAATTCCTTTAAGGGTTACATCAATTAAGGAAGATGAATTTTACGCAATAATTTCTCTTCATGCAGAAACACACAAAAAAATATAAAGTACTGTGACAAGTTTTAATAAAAAGGGCGCCGATTCTAGCCGATGCCTTACTCATTGAAAGTACTCTCCATTTCAACTGAGATGGAGGGTTTTAATATCCACTAAATCATTTCTAAGGTTTTCCGTATATCATTTTATATTGCTTTCACTTTAATCCATATACAGTAAGGTTATATAATTGATATAGAAGGGAACTAAAATATCTCAAATTTTCTTATCTTCCTTCACCGAAATAATCTCAACCTCCGACCCATATTTATGCCGTATTAACTTCCTGGCACTCACAGATGTTCTCGCTGTAACTGGTTTTACTTCAAGTTTTCCATTCTTCTCAATTTCCACAAGAAAACACTTTGCACCGCACTTCATTTGAATCCGTCCTTTCTTGGTATATTCTATGAATCAATTGTAAGACAAGTTTATTCAAAAGTGAATTACCTGCTACATCCTAAAACATTGTTATAATAAGAAGGTATTCAAAGGTACAAAACGGTATTTTATATAACGGGTATTAATTGAGATGGAGGAAAGCATTTTTTCTTCTATTTTATCTATTGAAAAAGGAAATTACAGCGGCCAGGGAGTTGGATTGATATATGAATAAGAAGGACATTGCAGCCATTCGCAAGCAATTCAAGCTTGATAATGATTTGCTGACATTGACGAATATTTATAACGTGTACATTAGAAAGGAAAGCAGTGAAATTTACCATGAGGAGAGTCAGCCGTTTTCCATGCTGGAGCGAGAGCATCAGGATCTTTTCATGACAAACTTTAAGAAGGTCTTAACAGGGAGATTGGATGTGAAGCTGTTTGAGGTGAAGTTCCAGCATAGTGAAGCAGAGGATCATACGCAGCTGATTCTGAATGAGGCCTTGAAAACAACGGATGTGGAAGAATGGAAGGAGCATATGATGAACATCGCCTTAAAAATGGTCGAGGATGTTCAGTATGAGAAGGATCTGGTCATCACTTTCATTCGTGGTGAGTATTTCAAGCCGACGAAACGGCATAGTGAAGAAACAGAAGTGAACGAGCGTGATGAGGTGTATACACATCCTTTCATCCTCTGCAGTATGAATCAAACGGAACCACCTAAGAAATCGCTTGTTTTTGATTATATTGAGAAAGAATTCAAGTCTAATATGATGATTGACCCTATCATCAATTTGGCAACGCCAATTGGTGGATTCCTCTTCCCTTGTTTCACCGATCATGCTGCAGACGTGAATCATATCCTTTACACTGCGGGCAAGCCGAATAAACCGGATGTAGATTTCATAGAAACCGTTTTAAATGGTGAGGAGATTATGACAGCGCAGGATGATAAGGCTGTATTTGAAGAGATTGTGAAGGAAGTAATCGGGGGTGAGTTGGATACACCAACGTTGTCCAACGTATATGAGGAAATTCATCAGATGTTAGATGATGAGGAAGCGGAGGAAGAGGTTACGCCGACTTTGGACTCGAAGGCTGTAGAGCATGTACTGAAGATGAGTGGCGTGCAGGATATTGATGCGGAAAAAGTAGAAATGGCCTTTCACAAAATCGTTGACGATGAAAAATATGAAATGAAGGCAAGTAATGTTGTGCCGAATTATAATACGAAGTCAATTAAAATTAATACGAAAGTAGCAAATATTACGATCAGTCCGCAAGATCTAAAGTATGTTAGACAGATAAATTTAAATGGAAAACGTTGTCTCGTGATCGAGGTTGAAGAAGATACGATGATTGAAGGATTTAAACTGATTCAAGAAGAGACGCTGAGGTATTAAACAGAATCTGCACTGTTTTAGGGAACCTTAATAGTATATAATTATCAGATAATGGTCTTGATATTTTACTAGTATATGATTCTGAGAAATTGTGTTCCTGGTTAGCGTCTTGCTTCTGCATGGTGCTTGCCCATTTTTTCAATAAAGGGATAAGGAATGGTTCAAATGAGCAGCGTACAGAATAAAACAGATGTGATTTTGATTGGTGCTGGCGTGATGAGCGCGACTTTGGGTTCTTTGCTGAAAGAGCTAGTGCCGGATTGGAATATTAAAGTTTTTGAGAAACTGCAAAGTGCCGGAGAAGAGAGTTCTAATGAATGGAATAATGCGGGGACTGGTCATGCGGCGTTATGTGAACTTAATTATACGGTCGAAAAGCCTGATGGGTCTGTCGATATTAGCAAAGCAGTGAAGATCAATGAGCAGTTCCAGGTTTCCATGCAGTTCTGGTCTTATCTTGTTAAAAATCAACTGATCGCGAATCCGAGGGACTTCATTACTCCGTTGCCTCATATGAGTATGGTAGAAGGTAAACAAAATATAGATTTTCTAAAGAAACGTTATGAAGCGCTTTCACATAATCCGCTGTTCGAAGGCATGCAATTTACAGATGACGTTAAGCAATTGAAAGAGTGGATGCCGCTCATCATGGAGGGGCGTACGTCGAACGAGCCGATTGCCGCAACAAAGATTAATTCTGGAACAGATGTTAACTTCGGTGCTCTTACAAGAATGTTGTTTGATCACTTGGACAACAGAGATGTCGATGTTCGCTTTAATACTGTGGTTAAAGATATTAAACGTATGAATGAAGGCTCTTGGGAAGTGAAAGTCCATAATACTCGTGATAAGACAGCCGAGTCGCATACTGCACAATTCGTATTCATCGGATGCGGTGGAGGGAGTCTTTCTTTGCTTCAGAAAACAGGCATAAAGGAGTCAAAACATATTGGTGGTTTTCCAGTAAGTGGTTTATTCATGGTTTGCAAAAATCCAGAAGTTATCGCAAAGCACCACGCAAAAGTGTATGGCAAAGCCAGGGTTGGAGCTCCGCCGATGTCTGTTCCGCATTTGGATACAAGATTTATCAACGGAGAAAAATCGCTTCTGTTTGGACCATTTGCGGGTTTCTCGCCAAAGTTCTTAAAAACCGGTTCCTATCTCGATCTGATCAGTACGGTTAAACCATATAATCTCCTTACAATGCTCTCAGCAGGTATAAAGGAATTGCCCCTTACTAAATATTTAATCCAGCAAGTTATGCTAACGAATGAAAAACGTATGGATGCTTTACGCGAATTCATTCCTAATGCAAGCTCGAAGGACTGGGAAATTGTTGTCGCAGGTCAACGCGTGCAAGTGATTAAAGATACCGAAACAGGTGGAAGAGGAACTCTTCAATTTGGAACGGAAGTTGTCAGTAGTTCAGATGGCTCGATTGCCGCGCTTCTCGGCGCTTCTCCCGGTGCTTCCACAGCCGTTCATGTCATGCTTGAATTGCTGCAAAGATGCTTCCCAACATATATTGATAAATGGGAACCGAAGATCAAGGAAATGATTCCTTCACATGGCGTGTCACTTGTTAGAGATCCGGAGTTTCTAAAGCATGTTCGTGCGTCAGCAGCAGTGACGCTTAACCTAATATGACTAAAATGAATTAGCACGAGATATCTAATTTTCTTAGGAAAAGGAGTTCGTCCGGTGTACGAATTGAAAACGAAAGAAACGGACAACAGTGTGATCGAATTCATCGAAAGTGTAGACAATTTTAAGAAGCGGGAAGATGCGTATAAACTGTTGGATATTTTTGCAGAAACGACAGGCTATCCAGCGAAAATGTGGGGGCCGAGTATTATTGGCTTCGGCTCCTACCATTATAAATACGCATCTGGACATGAAGGTGATGCAGCGTTGGTTGGTTTCTCGCCGCGTAAGGCGAAAATTAGTCTTTACTTTGCACTAGGTGAGAAAAAAAGAGAAGAGCTGCTTGGGAAATTTGGCAAGCATACATCAGGTAAAGCATGTGTCTATATTAATAAAGTCGCTGACATTGATATAGAAATTCTAAAAGAGCTCATTAATGAGTCTGTTACGTTTTTGCGGGGAACCTACCCTGAGAGTTAAGGGATTAATCCTGCAGGCAGCCTTTGTACGAAAAAAGCACCTGTGGTATGAGGTGCTTTTTCATTACCGGATATTATGGTTAAAGAAAAAGGAGGTATGTTGTATAAGGGGATGAAATATTTTGCGTGTTGTATAGGTAGGCATGTTTAGCATAGAACATTTTAGCATCATGAATATCCCGTCTCCGCGTCACAATATCATCTAGTAAATTTAATGCTAGAAAGCTAATTGCCTCTTTGTCGCTAATCGTGGAAACCTCTCCATTGGTCCAGTTTGGGTATACACCACTATCGAAATCAGCGACTTCACTACATAGATTCATTGGAATCGTGTAATCAATTGTCTGTTCTAAAAAGTCCCCAAGAGAAGTAGAGAAATCATTTTGTAAGGGTTCCGAATAGATAACGGTGCGTTTCCAAGGCCCATTATTATGCCATACGAGCCGACTTGGCATTGCTTCTTGAGGGTATCCGTACTTTTGAATAATTTCTTTAGCTTTTTTTAACGGTTGTCCTTCCCAGAACTCCAGAAGGCGGTTTACTTCATGCTCCATTTACATCCCTCCAAACAAATGCCTTACACATTTTATGCAGAATTTTATATTTATTGATTAGTATGCTTCACATTGCGAGTTATTATTCACTAAAACGTAAATTACTTCATGTAGAGTTTATTAATAGAGCGAATAGAAGTTTAATAAGGTAACTTGAAAGTACCGTTCTCAGGAGCTGGTTAGTGATCGCACGATTATACTATGAAGCGTGTAAATATTAGCTGCAGTTATGTATAAATAAGAAGATCCAAGTGCACTTTGCACTTGGATCTTCTTGTTTAGGTTAGGAGGCCGATTGTACTTAGCACTGATAGCTTAGGAAGGCAGAACGGCTGTTACTGGCACAGCACGTTCATTATACTTTTGCCTATTCCAAATCCTGCAAATACGTTTCAAAGTCTTCGCTTGGCATTGGTTTGCTGAACAAATACCCTTGGCCTTGGGCGCAACCGTCTTGTTTCAAGACGCCAAGCTGATCTAGACTCTCAATGCCTTCTGCGATGACGCCGATGCCAAGTGTCTGGGCAATGGTAAGTACGGCTTGAACAATGGCCTGGCTCTCTTTGTTCTGGTCGACGTCACGAATGAAGGAAGCGTCTATTTTTAATGTGTCGACTGGTAAATGCTTAATGTAGCTAAAGGAGCTATATCCTGTGCCGAAATCATCAATGGAAATATGGATGCCAAGATCCCGGAATTGCTGTAAAACGCTTGATGCGTGTTCCAGATTGGTGAACACACTTTCTGTCACTTCCAGCTCTAGCCATTTAGCCTCCATGCCGGTATCTTCCAGCACGTTTTTCACACGCTCTATAATGGCCGGGTGAGCGACTTGATAAGCAGATAGATTAATAGCAATCCTTACTGGAGCATGGCCTTTATTCTGCCAATCTTTGTTCTGTTCACAGCCGCGGCGTAGTACCCACTCACCCAGCTGCATGATGAGCCCGGTTTCTTCAGCAAGCGGAATGAACTTATTAGGGGCAATCTTCCCAAGTTCAGGATGGTTCCAGCGGACAAGGGCCTCCATGCCAATTAATTTGTTTGTTGAAAGTTCGAGTTTTGGCTGATAATCAAGATGGAATTCTTCCTTCTCCAGTGCCTTGCGCAATTCGTTCTCCAGTAAAATGCGTTCAAGTGACTTCTTTTCCATCTTTTCATCGAAAATTGCATAGCCGTTTCTGCCACGTTCCTTGACGTTATAAAGCCCGATATCAGCTTTTTTCAAAAGATCATCGGCCTCCACTCCATGTGTGGGATAAACTGCTATCCCCATACTGCAGGAAGGGGTGTACCGATGCCCGTCAAACTCAATCGGTTGCTGGAAATCTCTATGAATTCGCTTCGCTATAATATGCAGAGTATCAATATCAGGCACGTTATGGAGCAATACTGTAAATTCATCCCCACCGAAACGTGCAACAATATCATGGTCCCGAATTGACTTTCTAATACGGCGTGCGGCCTCAATTAATATAACATCGCCATTTTCATGTCCCCATGAGTCGTTGATCGACTTGAAACGGTCAATGTCAATAAACATAACAGCGAATTTCGTACTCTCTTCTGCTTCATGAACTTCTTTACGTAGACTATTCATGAATAATCTACGATTTGGTAACTCTGTAAGTGTATCGTGGTAAGCTAGGTGATAAATCATCTTTTCCGAATTTTTGCGTTCCGTTACATCTCGCATGACGAGAACGAAATCAATTATAAAACCGCTTTCATCCAAAATTGGATTTATTTTTGTCTCCATATTTTTGTAATCATTACTACTTGTTTTAATACGGAATTCAAGTTGAGAAGGATCCTTTTTCTTTGCGGAGAGAAGGATTAATTCAGCGTAAAGGATCTTGTGATCTTCTTCATGAACCCAGTCAAATAGATTTTCGCCTTCTAGATTGGATAATTTACATCCAAGCAGTTCAGAGTGAGAGGGAGATATGTAACGAAGCTGTCCCTCTTTATTAATAACAGAAATATAATCAGCAGAATTTTCCGTGATAAGCCGATATTTCTCTTCACTCTTACGTATCGATTCTTCCATTTCTTTTCGGGCAGTGATGTCATTGCGAATCGCTACATATTGATAGGGTTTTCCTTTTTCATTCAAGAAAGGCACAACAGTTGTATCCACCCAGTAAAAGGTTCCGTCCTTCGCCTTGTTGCGAATTTCACCCTTCCAAGTGTGTCCTGTTCCGATTGTTGCCCACATATTCTTAAAAAAATCCTTACCGTGGTAGCCTGAATTCAGAATATAATGGTCCTGCCCTATCAATTCTTCTCGGCTATATTTAGATATTTTGCAAAAATGATCGTTTACGTAATTGATTTTTCCACGTTGATCTGTAATAGCGACAATAGATGATTGGTCGAGTGCAAACTTAATATCCTGCAGATCCTTCAGTAATGAACCAACAGATTCGTATTTTGGAACCGATTGTTCCGTAAATCCGTTGTCCTCTGACATTTTACTCATTTTCCTGCCTCCTGCTGTCATCCCTTGCTGAATCACAAATATATTAAATATAAAATTTAGTAAAGCTAATCTCAAAATGATCGTATATATTACCAGTAAGTTTGAACAAATAGAACTATTTACCTCTAGCTAAATGATATTTCCTTATACCTAATTCGTCAACATAAATATGTACTACTTAATATGGCAACTTCAGATGATTCATTACATGTATACATTTATGTATACATGTAATGAATCATCTGAAAGGGTCGAAATAGTTTGAAATATTTAAAAAAGATAAAGGGGCAAACTAGGCCCTTTATCTTTTCAAAATGGTTCTGATTACGTTATTTTATGCGTTTCTTAGCGTTTTCACGACGATTCTCAAACTTCGCAGAAAACAATCCCAATGCTGCTCCGAGTAGTGCACCCCCAAGAACTTCAAGAGGTTGGTGTCCAAGGAGTTCCTCCAACTCCTTCTCCTTGGCAACGAATTCGAAACTCGGGAATTCTCCAGAGAGGTCTGCGAACTTGTCCTCTAATTCATTCACCAATTGGGCAATTTCACCCGTATGCCGGCGAATACCTTGTGCATCATACATAACAATTACACCAAATATAGTTGCGAGTGCTGTTTCTGTATGGCGAGAGCCTTTGTTAGATGCGATGTACGTTGCAAGTGCAGCAACGCCAGCCGAATGCGAGCTGGGCATGCCGCCAGTCGTTGCAATTTGTCCGAAATCCCATTCTCCTGTCATGCGCTTATGTGAAAGGATCTTTAGGCCTTGAGCAATGCCGATTGATGATAAAGCTGTGATGATACCTCTATTCATATTATTCAAGTTCAGAACCCCCATTGTTAATCGATCTATTCTCTGTTTAACCTTAAATGCTTACTTATATGCAATTTCCTCGTGTCAGATATGAATTCCTGCATAATTTTTGTTGAATTAGGAATGATAACCCTTATTTAAATAATGAGGAGATGTTCGCCATGTTATCAATTCAGCCCAATGTGATGTCTGAACACGGGGAACTTAAAACGGTTATGCTTTGTCGGCCGCCGCTTGTCAGCATCACACATGCGCAGACCCTTACGGATATACGCTGGGATAAGAAAGTCGATCACGAGAAGCTACTTGAAGATTTCGTTACATTTAAAGCAGCACTTGAGCAAGCAGGTGTTCAAGTTGTTGATTATGCTGAGTACCTATCTCCAGAAGACCGAAGCTTAAGCGATGAATTGATTAATCGCCACTTTGTCCGGGATATGGCATGTGTGCTCGGCAAGACGGTTCTGCCTGGAGAAGCAGGAACCTTTGCGCGCCGACCGGAATATGTCCACGCTCATTTGCTGATGGAAGATTGGTTTCCGAGAGATTCCTTTCTCCTTCATCAGAACGATGATCTTAAAGCGATGGAATGCGGTGACATCATGGTGCTCTCTAAAGATGCCGTGTTGATTAATGTTGGCATGCGGACAAGTCTAGAAAGTATTATGAAAGTTAAAAACAGTATTTTTCAATCGGGGTTCTCCGAGATTGGTATTATCAGTCTACCACGCGGGATGGACACACTCCACTTGGATATGGGGCTGAATGTAGCAAATAAGGATCTTATCATTGCGAAGAATTTCATTAGGCATCTGCCTGCCCAGGTTCTTACTGAGAAAAAATCCTCCTACGAAATGTCAGAGACTTTTTTCAATCGTCATGGGTTCGAAATACACTGGCTAGAAAAGTATAATACAGTTCCTGATATTAATTTCATTAGCATCAATCCAGATACACTTATGATGAGTAAGCAAGCGAACTTGAATATACTGAAAGATCATCCGAAGTTGCAGAAGAAGCAGATTATTGAGGTGGATGTTGCGGAACTGGAGAAAACTGGCGGCGGATTGCGTTGTATGACAATGCCGCTTATCCGTCATTGAGATAGCTCCAGATATTCATTGAAAGGGCTGGGACCCAGGATTGTTCTTAGCAGTAAGAGTATATTATAAGTTATCCAAACATTAAAAAGGCCACTGATCCAGACTGCTGGATTAGTGGCCTTTTTAAGATTGAAAGTCGCAATCATCTTGTCTCTCTCCCCCCATCTAGTAGCATTCAACAATGGGTGGACGAAGATACGAATAAACTTCCTTGTGAGATGAAGATATTGTTAGTGGAAAATAGCATTTTTAAGTGGATATATATTTTGAGTCTAAAGGATTAGGTGTCTATTTCTGGAATGAGTACTAAGGTATAATTATAATTACCTACTTATTAAGCGATAATAGAGGTTTGAAATCACAATATAATAAGATATGATTAAGATATAAGAGACTTTTGAATCGAGGAGAAGATGGAAATGGTTGATGTTTTGAAACGCAATAATGTGAATGTAATCGGTGACGGAGAAAAGACTATCGTTTTAGCGCATGGTTTCGGATGTGATCAGAAGATGTGGAAGTATGTTACGCCTGCGCTCGAAAAAGATTATAAATTAATTCTTTTCGATTATGTGGGAGCTGGGAACTCTGATATTGCTGCTTATGATAAGGAGAAATACAGCAATTTGCATGGATATGCTGAGGATGTTTTCGATATCTTGGACGCTTTGAACCTTCGGAATATTACGTTTATTGGCCATTCCATCAGTTCTATGATTGGTATGATTGCTTCAATTAAAAGACCGGATTATTTTAAGCAATTATTGATGATTGGACCATCTGCATGCTATCTGAATGAACCGGAAACGGGGTATGTTGGCGGCTTTGAGAAGAGTGATATTAATGAACTTCTTGATATGATGGAGATGAATTTCACAGGCTGGGCGAGCTATATGGCACCAGCTGTAATGGACGATTCAAAGGGGCCTGAACTTGTTCGTGATCTAGAGAATAGCTTCGCTTCAACAAATCCACGGATAGCGAGAGAATTCGCAGAGGTGACGTTCTTCTCTGATAATAGAAAGAACGTGCCATTGATGAAGGTTCCAGCGCTCATTATCCAGTGCTCTGAAGACAGCATTGTCCCAATCTCAGCTGGGGAATATCTACATGAGTATACGCCGAACAGTACATTGCAGATACTTGATGCGAAGGGCCACTACCCTCATATGAGTAAGCCTGTAGAGACGCTTAAGCTTATCACAGATTATCTGGCTAGGTAAATAGTTGAGCAAATAAGGAGGAGGGGGAATATGCAAAGAAGAATGTGGGCAGCTCCATGCGGCATTATTTCAATGGATCGGAACGGTACAATCATTAAGGTGAACGAGACATTTCATAAATGGATGGGATACGAGTCAGCTGAAGATTTAGAAGGTGTAAACTTGGAATCTTTAATGTCGATTGCAAACAAGATGATCTACCATTCCTACTTTATCCCCGAAATCCATTTGCATAAGCTCGTGGAAGAACTGTATATCAATTTCAAAGGAAAAGATGGTCTACCTGTACCATTTCTTATGAATGCTAGGCAAGCGGAGTATAAAGGAGAACTTTTCATTGACTGTATTCTAGTCAAAATGAAAAAGCGTATTGATTATGAACAAGAACTGCGGGCAACAAAGCAACAATTGGAAGAAGCGTATATTGAGAAAGACAAAGCTTATGCGCAATTAGAGAAGATTAATCAGGAAATTAAAGAGAAACAAAAGGAGCTCATGCTTTTTAACACACAGCTTGTTGAATTATCAAACACAGATAAGCTGACTGGCATACCGAATCGAAGATATCTTCAAGAACGGCTTGCTGACCAGGTGGAGTTGTATAAAACAAAAGGTATTCCATTTTCACTACTGATGTTGGATATTGACCATTTCAAAGCAGTTAATGACACATACGGACATCAGGTTGGCGATGATGTGCTCATGCAGTTAGCAGAGATTTTGAAGCGTCAATCAAGACTAGGCGATTGTG
>Ga0153999_1000182_pt1 | contig 31528 bp, 28 predicted proteins | sample TSNC083MetaG_FD_104675 | JGI IMG/M metagenome (GOLD analysis project Ga0153999, IMG submission 104675) | Attine ant fungus gardens microbial communities from North Carolina, USA - TSNC083 MetaG | ecosystem: Host-associated > Fungi > Mycelium > Unclassified | place: USA: North Carolina, Lumber... | reverse complement strand
TGTCATCATCCCTCCCACAACAGCCTGATTTATTCAGCCTATCAGTTTCTTCATTAAATACGGCAGCTTACTGGTGCTCTTGTTAAATTACGGCTATTTTTCATTTTTTCTTTCAACCTAATTCTCCTTATAAATAGCAAGTCCGCACGATGCATGATATGCTGTATGTTAAATTAATGTGTAAATATATCAATTTTATGATATAATAATAAAAAATTATATGGAGGAAATGGTATGGGGTTATTTAACAAAATATTAAAACGTGAGACTGTTATTGAAGTTGGGGCGGTAATGGCTGGAACTTGTATCGATCTAAAAGAGGTGCCGGATGAAGCATTTTCCCAGGGGATATTAGGACAGGGAGTGGCGGTGATTCCGACAGATGGCAAGGTGTATGCACCGGCAGATGGAGAATTGGTTGTGGTATTTCCTACCGGACATGCAGTAGCGATGAAGACTGAAGAAGGCGTTGAGATTTTAATTCATGTCGGTCTTGATACAGTAACGCTGGAAGGCAAGCCATTTACCATACACGCAGTCCAGGGGAATACCGTGAAGAAAGGGGATCTGTTGCTGGAAGTTGATCTTGAACAGATTAAAGCTATGGGGTTAAACCCTGTCACGCCGATTCTTATTACCAATGCTAATGAATTTTCGGCAGTGGAGGGGATTAGCGGAAACACAGTTTCTTCGGGGGATGTTGTGATCCGAGTGCGGAAATAAGGATATGCAATTATAACTATAAACAAGCAAACAATATTCAGAGAGCGCCTTTAGGGCGTTCTTTTTATATTGTTGATGGGAAAAACGTTCTTATCAAACAACCAGCTTGACGATAAGAAAGTCATCTGATTCAATCCTCTTCCCTTATTTTGGTAAAAATGACTGTATCAAAATGATACATTTTAGCAAGAATGTCTATAATAATCCAATAAAGCTATCTCGAGAAATGGGCATAACAACTAATAAAAATGCTGAAAATTCGAATTTTTAGTCAATTTACATAAAATGGAATTGAAAAGAAAGGAACCAGATGATATACTTTAAACATGAAAACTGCAATTCAGGACTCATAAATCAACACAGGCAAGAAAGGAAGGTAGTTTAGTTATGAAAAAAGGGGTTGTAAGATATTCGTTAGCGATGATGATATTGGCAGGTACGCTGGCCGGCTGCTCCCAGGGTAATGGACAGGGTACCGGGGATATGCAAAATACTTCCGGCACACAAGGGGGGACGAGCGCTCAGAGTGGTGAAGGGACCATAAAAATTGCGGTGGCAGCACCTATGACAGGAGATAATTCCGAGTATGGTATCGGTTTTAGCAATGCTGCCAAGCTGATGGCTGACCAGTGGAATGCACAGGGAGGCGTTTTAGGAAAACAGATTAAGATTGTGCCCTATGATGATAAGAATACCTCCGAAGAGGCAACAACCATTGCCCAGAAGATTGTTTCCGACGGAGATATCAGCGGCGTTATCGGTCATTTTTCATCCGGAGTCTGCATGACGGCGGCGCCTATTTACGAGGAAAATAAAATCATTGAGATATCTCCATCTGCTTCTCATCCGGATTACTCGAAGATAGGAAGTTATATATACAGAAATAATACGATAATATCCAAGGAGGGCGCGGCTGCTTTAGATATCGCCGTTAATGATCTGGGAAAGCATAATATTGGCATCATTTCTATTATGACAGACTGGGGAACCAATACTTCAGGCATCATCAAGGATCAGATTGCAGCATTAAATGATCCTAATGTAAAAGTAGTCGCTCATGAAGAGGTGATGGAAGGCTCAGATGATTATACACCGGCCATAACCAAATTGAACCAGGCCGGAGCAGATGTAGTAATCTGTGCCGGCATGTATAACCTGGTGGCTCCGGTTGCAAAGCAATATAAAAATATTAATCCGGATATTGCGATTGTAGGCTTTTCTAATGCTTACAGCCAGCAGCTGATCCAGTTAGGCGGAGAAGCGGTTGAGGGAGTCTGTTTCCCAGTTGTTTTCTTCTCAGAATCAGACAATCCGGATGTAAAGGAATATGTTGATACATTCACACAGACCTATGGAAGTGCTCCATCAGCTCTGACTTCCCAGGCCTATGATTCCGTTGGTGTTCTTCTGACAGCTTTAAAAGAGGCAGGTACCACGGATTCTGAAGCGGTAAGTGAGAAGCTTAACACAATCAGTTACGAGGGAGTAACCGGAAATATCAAATTCGATGAACAGGGAGATGTTGATAAGCAGTTTAACAAGGTTACAATTGAGGATGGAAAATTTGTTAAGATGAACTAACTATTTATGGGGCAGGAACAGCATTCTGCTGTTCCTGCAGAAAGGTCAATATATGATTACTCAACAGATTTTTAACGGACTGGCATTGGGAATGGGATATGCACTCATCGCAGTCGGCTATTCATTGATATTCGGAATTCTCAGACTGGTCAATTTTTCTCACGGTTCCGTATACGCATTCGGCGCTCAGATGGCCATGATTTTCATTGGCCTCCGGTTTGGAATTATACCTGGGCTTATTGCCAGCATGCTGCTGACAGGGGTTCTGGGTGTAACAATTGACAAACTTGCACTGGAACCTTTAAGAAAGAAGAAATCCATCCCCATCGCCTCACTGATTACGACCATAGGAATCTCTAACATTGTGACCAACCTGCTCATTGTATTTTTCGGAAGTGAAAAAAGAGCCTTTCCGGCCTTGTTTGATTTCGGAACCCTGCAGTTTGGAAGTATTGTTATTTCAGCCACGCAGATTGGAATGTGTGCAGTTTCCCTGGTTCTGATGCTGGTTTTGGTAGGCATTGTATTCTATACAAAAATCGGGCTGGCAATGAGGGCAGCACAGCAGAATCCCGTAGCTGCCAATTTAATGGGAATTAATGTGAATTTCGTTGTTTCATTTACCTTTTTCTTAAGTGGGATTTCTGCTGCCATTGCGGGTTCTCTGGTAGGAAGCTATTACCAGATCGTATATCCCAATATGGGATTTATGGCCGGATTAAAGGCATTTGCGGCAGCTGTGCTGGGCGGGATCGGAAGCCTTCCGGGGGCGATAATCGGAGGTTTGATCGTGGGAGTTTCGGAATCAATGGCGGCCACAGTCCTCGGCTCTACCTATCGGGATTCTATGGCGTTTATCATATTACTTATTGTTCTGATCGTAAGACCCAATGGCTTATTTGGAAAGAAAGGAATCACGAAGGTATAAAATATGACTTTTTTATATAAGTTTGAAAGTTTTGTAAGTAAATACCGGAAAATACTCCTGCTTCTGATGGCGGCATTGATATGCCTTCTTCCAATGGGAGTCAACAATCAGTATTTTCTGACTGTAATTGTAAAAATGGCTGTATATGCTATGTTTGGCCTGGGACTTAACATTCTGACCGGATACACCGGCCTGGTTTCGCTGGGACATGCAGGATTTGTTGCCATCGGGGCATATGCGTCCTCATTATGCGCCGTAAAGCTGGGGTGGGGGTTTTTTCCTTCCATGCTGTTTGGTATGGTGGCAGCTGGTCTGGTAGGAATCCTTCTGGGACTTCCCACCCTCCGTCTGACCGGTACCTATCTTTCCATTGTTACTTTAGGCTTCGGTGAAATCATTAAAATGGTTGCCATGAACTGGATTCCTGTTACCAATGGGACATTGGGCGTGAAAAATATTCCTAAGCCGACCTTATTCGGCATGAAGCTTACCATTGCGAATTATGGACTCTATTATCTGGTTGTGGTGGCACTGGTTATCTGTACAATATTCTGCCTGGTACTTGTCAAATCAAAAACCGGCAGAGCGTTTCAGGCAATCAAAGGGGATGAATTGGCCAGTGTTATGATGGGGATTAACACCACGTACTATAAAATTCTGGCTTTTGTATTATCCGCATGCATCTGTGCGGCTGCCGGAGCGCTATATGCGTCGCTGATCGGATACGTAGACCCCAACACCTTTAATTTTGATGTATCAACTTTGATCCTCTCAATAGTAATTCTGGGAGGGATGGGGACGATCAGGGGAATGTTCCTGGGAGCCGCCATTCTCATTGCCCTTCCGGAGGTATCCAGATTTCTCATGGTTTACCGGTTTGTTTTATACGGAGTGATTCTGGTTGTTATGATGCGATTCCGGCCCCAGGGGATCCTTGGCTGGAAATCCCAGCTTCCTTATCAATTATCAAAACTGGTGATGAAACGGTTAAAAACTGCAGGCACAGAGGAGGGGGGAGAGAATGGCTGACAATGGATGTTTATCCGTAAGTGGAATCACGAAACGATTTGGTGGTATTGTTGCGGTGGAACAGGTAAGCTTTGAAGTAAATAAAGGGGAAGTGGTATCCATCATCGGGCCGAACGGTGCCGGAAAAACAACGGTATTCAATATGCTTACGGGTGTGTACCAGGTTGATGAAGGCACCATTGTATATAAAGGTGAAGAAATCCAGAATCAAAAACCGGAACACATCGTAATGACAGGAATATCAAGGACGTTCCAGAATATCCGGCTGTTTCAGGATATGCGTGTGATCGAAAATGTTCTGGTTGGAGCCCACATAAAAACTTCATATAACTTTTTTGACTCCACGTTTCGTACGGCCAGATACCGGAAAGAGGAAGACGAAAAGGTATTTCAGGCCATCACGCTATTGCGGTCCATCGGCCTGGAAGAAAGGAAGGATGACTATGCATCCAACTTACCCTATGGAGACCAGCGAAAGCTGGAGATCGCAAGAGCTATTGCAACCGGTGCCAGACTGCTTTTGCTGGATGAGCCGGCCGCAGGTATGAACCCGCGGGAGTCAGAGGAGCTGATGCTGTTTATCCGTTCTCTGAAACAGAAGGGATATACGGTATTGCTGATTGAACATGATATGAGTGTGGTTATGAATATTTCCGACAGAATTTACGTGATCGACCACGGCAAGCCCATTGCTCAGGGAATTCCGATGGAGATTGCCAACAATGAACAGGTAATTGAGGCTTATTTGGGAGGTGTGCATAAGGATGCTGAAGATAACTGATCTGAATACTTATTACGGACCGATCCATGCGCTCAAGGGTGTTGATATGGAGATCGACAAGGGGGAAGTTGTATCTCTGATTGGAAGTAATGGAGCTGGTAAATCAACCCTGTTAAACACGATTGTGGGGATTACCAAATCGTCCCGGGGTCAGGTTGAATTTATGGGGAAGGAAATTACCAACAATCCCCCTTATCTGATGACAAAGCTGGGAATCAGCATATCCCCAGAGGGCAGGGAGGTATTTCCGGCTCTCACGGTAGAAGAGAATCTCAGGCTTGGCGCTTACACAGTGAAAGATAAAAATAAAATTGCAGACAGCTACGACCGGGTCTATGAGATATTTCCCAGATTAAAAGAGCGGATCAAACAGACAGCGGGAACTCTTTCTGGAGGAGAGCAGCAGATGCTTGCCATCGGGAGGGCATTGATGTGCAATCCCCAACTGCTTTTGTTAGACGAGCCGTCCCTGGGTCTTGCGCCCAACTTTGTGATGCTGATTTTTGACCTGATTAAAGAAATAAATAAGCAGGGAGTGACCATTCTGCTCATCGAACAGAATGCTAACATGGCTTTGAATGCTTCTCACCGAGCATATGTGCTGGAAAACGGAGCGGTCACCATGTCAGGAATTGCCAAAGAGATTGTGTCTGATCCGAGAGTAAAACAAGCATATCTAGGCTTGAGTTAAAGGAGACAAAATGAAAAAAATTATAAATAAACCAATGGATGTGGTAACAGAGGCACTGCAGGGAATGGAGCTGGCTCATCCGGAGCTTCGGTATACTCCGGGATTTGAGGTGATTTCCCGCCGGGAAAAGGCGAATAAGGTGGCTGTCATATCAGGAGGTGGAGCCGGACATGAACCGGCGCATGCCGGATATGTAGGAAAAGGCATGCTGGACGCGGCCGTTTCCGGAAATGTTTTCTCTTCCCCCAGTCCGGATCGGATTGGCGCAGCTATTGAACAGATGAATGCGGGAAAAGGAATTCTTTTGATCATAAAAAATTATTCCGGCGATATTATGAACTTTGGTCTTGCCTCCGACCTTGCCGAGGCCGAGGATATAGAAGTGGAAACCGTAGTTGTCAAAGATGACGTGGCTGTCCCTGACAGTACCTACTCCACAGGAAGAAGAGGGATCGCCGGAACCGTATTCGTGCATAAAGTAGCAGGCGCAAAGGCAGAGTTGGGAGGAAGCTTACAGGAAGTAAAGGCGGCGGCTGAAAAAGCCATTTCCAACATCAGAAGCATGGGCATGGCAATGAGTCCGTGTATCCTTCCGGCCGTGGGAAAACCGGGATTTGTACTGGAAGAAGATGAAATCGAGATCGGAATGGGAATTCATGGAGAACCGGGAGTAGAAAGAACCAGGGTGAAAACAGCGAAAGAGACAGCCGAAATCCTGCTTGGAAAAATTCTTGAGGATTATGATTATACCGGCAGTGATGTGGCGGTACTGGTAAACGGCCTCGGAGGAACCCCTCTGATGGAGCTTTATATTCTGAATATGGAGATTCAGAAGCTATTGGCAGAAAAAAAGATCAAAGTTTATAAGACGCTTGTGGGAAATTATATGACGGCTCTTGATATGACCGGATGCTCCCTGACGCTCATGAAACTGGATGACGAGTTAAAAGAGCTGCTTGACGCACCTTGTGCGACTCCGGCTCTGAATATCAGATAAGGTGGTGGAATATGGGATTTGAATTAACTGGTAAGGACTACGCAGAGTATATCAAAAAGGCATATGAGCTGATTCATGAGAATGGGGAGTATGTGACCGAACTGGATCTGGCTACCGGTGACGGTGATCACTGGGCGAACATTAATATGGGTTTTGAAAAGCTGGTTGAGAAGGCGGATGATCTGGGGGGAATGCCCATCAGTGATGCATTAAAGGAAATCGGCAAGACCATGATGGCGGTGATCGGCGGATCCTCTGGCGTCCTATACGGCTCCGCTTATCTTGCGGCGGCCAAGGCGGTAAAAGGAAAAGAAACCCTGGACTGCCAGGGAGTATACGACATGCTGGCGGCCATGCTGGAAGCGATCATGTCCAGAGGGCAGGCAAAGGAAGGGTTTAAAACCATGATAGACAGCCTTGCCCCGGCGGTAAGTGCCTATAAGACAGCAGTTTCTGATCAAAAAAGTGAATTGGAAATCTGCGAAATAGTAAAGCGGGCAGCAATTGACGGAGCTGAGAATACGAAGGATATGGAAGCGGTAAGAGGCAGAGCCACTTATCAGGCCAATAAAGGACGGGGACATCTGGATCCGGGTGCAGTTACCATGTCTTATCAGATCGGCACGTTAATGGATTGCATAAAAGAAAAAAAATTTAAGGAGGTACAGTAATGTACAGCAACGAACCAGAAAACAGAGGTCAGCATATCACAGATTTGCGGGATGCAATTGAACACCGCGCCACATGGTTTTACTACATGTTTATGGAGGCAAAAAAGCGAGGCCTTGACAGTGAATTTGCCCATGAAGCAATTAAAAAATGTGGATGCTTTCATGGCGAAAACAAATACACCCAGACCAGTGATTTAAAGGCATTTGAAAAGGAATTTGTCAGTGATAATGTAAGAAATATCTTTCAGATGGATACGGAATGCACTGATACCCGGCTGGATATTACCTTCCATTACTGTCCGCTGGTGGCCGCGTGGAGAAAGCTTACGGATGATCAGGAGCTTATTGATGAAATGTGCGAGATTGCCATGGACGGGGATCGGGGGATCTGCTCTCAGTTTAAGGATTTTAACTTCCACCTTGGAAAAACCATAGCCAAAGGTGATTCCATTTGTGAAGTGGCTTTTTATAAGAACCAGGAATAAAAACCGAATTTAATTTCAAACCAAAAGGGTTGTTGTTTATTACAGCATCCCTGTTTGGCATTTATAAAACGGATATTGTGAGGTGCGGAATGGAGAAAAGCCTGTTGGGATTAATCGGAAACTATACCAATCATTTTGCAAAAATCATATCGGATACATTGGACACGGACATTCTGATCATAGATAAAAATATGAAGATTGTCGGGAACGCCTTTAAATATTTAAACCTTTATACTGATATTAAAATAGGTACCATCATTTCTACTATTCTGCTGGAAAACCGGAACGTGATCGTGGAAGATAAGTCGCGCCTGCCCGGCTGCCGACAGTGCGATCAATACCGGGAATGCAAGATGAGCAGCTTTGTAGGAGTACCCATCAGGGTAGAAAACCAGGTTGTGGGTGCACTTGCCTTGATTTTAACCAAGAACAGGGCAAAGTTCCTATTTGAAAGCCTGGATTCAACGGTTTTCTTTTTGGAAAATTTTGCTGAGCTTTTGTCTGGGAAAATAGAAAATGAAACAAGAACCATCAGACTAAAGAATCGTTTGAAAGAAATCGAAGCCATTATGGATAATATGCTGGAGGCGGTCATTTACACGGACTATTACGGAAATATTCTTCATGTGAACCAGCGTTTTTGTGATATCCTTCATATTGACAGAGGGTCAATCGGCAGAAATATGAAAGAGCTATTTCCGTTTCAATTAATAGAGGATTATTTTCAATCTTATGCGGATATCAGCAATGAAAGTCTGACCTGTGACATAAATGAACATTTGTTTCATGGGGTGGTGTCTAGTACCAAGATATATTTAAGTGATACGGAGTTCAGTACCCTGTTTTATTTCAGGCCGCAAAGTGATCTTGTAAAACGGATTAACATTTCTGAACGGGGATCGCTTGTTACTTTAGAGTGGCTGAAAAAATATTTTTCTATACAGGAATTGGACATGGTACGGGCGATGGCTAAAACAGACCACCATATTCTCATTCAGAGCACTGACAACGAACTGAATCTCCTCCTTGCCAAAGCGGTATTTAATACTTCGGAAAGAAGACTGCACGATCTATATGTTATTTATGCGGATAATTTGTACAGGGATTTGTTTGAAATTCATATGATGGATGAATACGGGCTTTTAAGAAATGCCAATGATTGCACTATTGTGATTCTTAAGCCGGAAAATATGCCTGTTTACATTCAAAATCACTTGGCTGATTTTATGAAAACAGGTAAGTTCAAATCGCATCATAAGCTGATCCGTTCCGATGTAAGGTTTTTATTCTGCACTGACCGTGAACTCGACCCGCTGGTGGAACAAAAGCTGTTTTCTGCTAAATTATACCGCCTCATGGTTGTGCATAAAATTAGTTTTGATGGGATGGAACAGGATATGATGAAATTCCGGTGCTTTGTTGGCTCAGGGCTGAGCTATTACAAGAATATCTATCATAACAAAACGGTTGAACTGTCGGGCGAGGTTTTATTATATTTCAAAAATCATTATGCGGAAATAGGAAGGTACAACATGGAGCTGATTCTTGAACGGATTGCTGCGGAATGCTTAGGCCAGGTAACAGTCGAAGAACTTAAGGAAAAGAAATTGATCCGGTTGAAGGACGAGGTATTTTGCAGGCTTGGAGAGACTTTAATGGATCGGATAAAGGCAATGATGGAGCGGGGATATAGCAAAATGGATATTGCACAAATCCTTGGGATTTCCCGATCTACCCTGTACCGAAAGTTAAAAGAATATGGATTTTAAAGTTGTACTTTTACTATGATATGGACGACTTCTATATAAATTTACTATTGACACTAACGTTACGTTATAGTTTATAGTAATATATGCAAGGAGGTGGTATTGTGAACGCAAAGGATGTAGCTGCGATGACCGGTGTCAGTGTGCGCACACTGCACCATTACGATCAAATCGGGCTTTTATGTCCACAACGCAACGATAATAACAGATATCGGGAATATACGGATGCGAACTTAGATAAATTACAGCAAATCATGTTTTTCAAGGAATGTGGTTTTTCGCTTAAAAAAATCAAAGACCTTCTGAACAGTCCGGATTTTGACAAGAGTCAGGCGTTTGCCATCCAGGAAAAGTATCTTATGCATGAGAAAAAACGTATCAAACTTATGTTGAATACCTTGCACAAAACAATGAAAGCCGAGAAAGGAGAGTTTATCATGTCTCAAAAAGATAAATTCAAAGGATTTGACTTGAATCACAATCCTTATGAAGCGGAAGTGCGTGAGCGCTGGGGTGACGATGCAGCTAACCACTTAAATACTCTGTCAAAAGAGGAAAAGAGCGTAATATCAGGAGCTATGAGCGATATATTTACCGAACTGGCTCAGTTGCGTTATGAACAGCCTGAATCTCAGATTGTCCAGGCGGCAATGGAAAAGATGTATTGTTTCTTCAATAAAAACTTTGGATATCAGTATTCAATGGAAGCATTTGCCGGTCTTGGCCGCATGTATGTAGAAGACGAGCGGTTTACAAAAAATATAGACCAGTTTGGCGATGGTTTGGCAAAATTCCTCGCGGAAGCAATGGAGCAGTATAGTAAGCTGCACTGATTTTAAAATTCAAACAAGAAAACCCGTCTGCAGCGGGTTTTTTTTAGAATAACGTGAAGTTATAGAATGAATGTACCTGGTGTGTTAAAAAAATGGAGGCAAGCTCCACTTTATGGTGAATTTATCTGTAATAGAGAATCTGAATCCCCTTATTACCCCTTTGTTTTTTGTAAATTCCCCACATAATCAAATTTGCAAGTTATGAAACAGTGATATTCAATACTCTTTAATTGTGTTGAACATGGTTAAAAGAATTAAGTAAAAGCATTAAAAAACAGAAAATATAAAAGTATAATCTTAATTATCTAATTATCTGATAATTACCTAAAAAATAACAATTTACAAATCGGAGCATCTGTAGTATTATCATTAATAATAAAAAATCGCAGTAAGAAAAAGTCTGTGCTGCAGGCTTTCTGCCAACAGAAAGGAATTAATTATGGTAAACGATCAGAAAATAGCAGCAGACCGTCGTCCGGGTTTGTATGATCCCAGATTTGAGCATGATAACTGCGGTATTGGTGCAGTAGTTAACATTAAGGGGATTAAGACTCATAAGACGGTGGAACAAGCACTGCACATTGTTGAAAATCTGGAACACCGGGCGGGCAAGGATGCTGACGGAAAAACCGGTGACGGTGTGGGAATTATGCTTCAATTATCACACAAGTTTTTCCAGAAGGCCTGCCGGCCGCTTGGTATACAGTTAGACGGAGAACGTGAATACGGGGTAGGAATGTTCTTTTTTCCCCAGGATGCCCTGGCCAGAAACCAGGCCAAAAAGATGCTGGAGATTATAGTCCAGAAAGAAGGAATGAAATTTCTTGGCTGGCGTGACGTACCGACGCATCCGGAATTAATCGGTGAAAAGGCCGCCCAGCGGATGCCATATATCGTTCAGGGATTTATCCAGAAGCCGCGGGGAGTTAAAACGGGTCTTGATTTTGACCGTAAGCTGTATGTAGCAAGACGGGTCTTTGAACAGAGTAACGACAATACCTATGTTGTATCCTTGAGCAGCCGGACCATTGTCTATAAAGGGATGTTCCTGGTAAAGGAGCTGCGGCAGTTTTTTGAAGACCTGCAGGATCCTGATTACGAATCCGCGATTGCCACGGTACATTCCCGTTTTAGTACCAATACTAATCCCAGTTGGATGCGTGCCCACCCCAACCGCATTATCATTCATAACGGTGAGATTAATACCATCCGCGGCAACGTAGATAAAATGATGGCGCGTGAGGAGACGATGGAATCTGAATTTTTCCAGTCCAATATACATAAGGTGCTGCCGATTATCAGTCAGGAAGGCTCCGACTCCGCGATGCTGGATAATGCACTGGAGTTTATGATGATGAGCGGCATGGAGCTGCCGCTGGCAGTGATGGTAACCATCCCGGCACCATGGGCTCATGATAAATCGATGTCACCGGAGATAAAAGATTTTTACCGGTATTATGCAACGATGATGGAACCCTGGGACGGCCCTGCATCTATCGTTTTCAGTGACGGCGATATTATGGGGGCGGTACTGGATCGTAACGGCCTGCGGCCTTCCCGTTACTATGTTACCGATGACGACCAGATGATTCTGGCTTCCGAGGTTGGCGCGATCAATATCGAACAAATTCATGTTGTGCAGAAAGAGCGCTTAAGACCCGGAAGAATGCTGCTGATTGATACGGTGAAAGGCAAACTGATTACCGATCAGGAATTAAAACAGCATTATGCCTCCCGGCAGCCATACGGCGAATGGTTGGATAATAATCTGATTAATCTGAAGGATCTTCCGATTCCGAATAAGGGAATCCCGGCAATGCCCGGGGAACAGCGGGCGAAGCTTCAGAAAACTTACGGCTATACCTATGAACAGTATAAAACCATGATCCAGCCGATGGCTTTAAATGGAGCGGAGGCCGTATCCGCCATGGGGGCGGACAGTCCGCTGGCTGTTTTGTCGAAGAAACATCAGCCGCTGTTTAATTATTTTAAACAGCTGTTTGCCCAGGTAACCAATCCGCCGATTGATGCAATCCGCGAGGAAATTGTTACGTCAACAACCGTGTATGTAGGTCAGGAAGGAAATGTACTGCAGGAAAAAGCAGAAAACTGCAAAATTTTGAAAGTGGATAATCCAATTTTGACATGCACTGATCTGTTGAAAATAAAATATATGAAAAAGCCAGGCTTTAAAGTAGAAGTAATCCCCATTACTTATTACAAGAACACATCCCTGGAAAAGGCGATTGATCACCTGTTTCTGGAGGTTGACCGGGCGCACCGGGACGGTGCTAATATTATCATCCTGTCCGACCGGGAAATTGATGAAAATCATGTGCCGATTCCGTCGCTGCTGGCCGTATCCGCCCTGCAGCAGCATCTGGTAAAGACCAAGAAGCGTACCTCCGTTGCAATGATTCTGGAAAGCGGAGAACCGCGGGAGGTTCATCACTTCGCGACGCTTCTCGGCTACGGGGCCTGTGCGGTCAATCCCTATCTGGCACAGGAATCGATCCGCTATCTGATTGAAACCGGAAGTCTGGACAAAGATTTTTATGCGGCAGTGGAGGATTACAATTCCGCAGTTCTTCACGGTATCGTAAAGATTGCATCAAAAATGGGTATTTCCACCATCCAGTCCTATCAGGGGGCACAGATTTTTGAGGCGCTTGGCATATCGAAAGAAGTGAATGATAAATACTTTACCAATACGGTCAGCAGGATTGGCGGCATTACTCTGGAGGATATTGCCAGAGATGTGGATGTCCTTCATTCCACCGCTTATGATCCCCTCGGCCTCGATGTTGATCTGACGCTGGAGAGCGTCGGCAGCCATAAAGAGCGTGCCGGGCAGGAGGAGCATCTCTATAATCCGCTGACGATTCATCTGCTGCAGGAAGCGGCGCGGACCGGCAGCTATGAGATATTTAAGGAGTATAGCCAGGCGCTGAATAACGCGGACAAAACCATTAACATCCGGAATCTGATTGATTTTCAATATCCCGAAGACGGCGGGATACCGGTTGAAGAGGTTGAAAGTGTGGAATCAATTGTAAAACGCTTTAAAACCGGCGCAATGTCATATGGTTCTATTTCCCAGGAAGCCCATGAGACGCTGGCGCTGGCGATGAACCGGATCGGCGGTAAATCGAATTCCGGAGAGGGCGGCGAAAGTCTGGAACGGCTGGAACCGGGAAAAAAACATAACAACCGCTGTTCGGCTATCAAGCAGGTGGCTTCCGGCCGCTTCGGCGTTACCTCACGTTACCTGGTAAGCGCACAGGAAATTCAGATAAAAATGGCTCAGGGGGCTAAGCCGGGGGAAGGCGGGCAACTGCCGGGTGCCAAAGTTTATCCGTGGGTAGCCAAAACCCGACACTCCACCACCGGTGTGGGACTGATTTCCCCGCCGCCGCATCATGACATTTATTCGATTGAAGACCTCGCTCAATTGATTTATGACCTGAAAAACTCAAATAATAAGGCCCGTATTTCTGTAAAACTTGCATCCGAAGCCGGTGTCGGTACGGTTGCTGCGGGAGTGGCAAAAGCCGGTGCCCAGGTCATTTTAATATCCTCCTTTGACGGCGGAACCGGAGCGGCGCCAAGAAACTCTATCTATAATGCGGGGCTGCCCTGGGAGTTGGGGGTTGCTGAGGCACATCAGACGCTGATTATGAATGGGCTACGGGATAAGGTGATTCTGGAAACCGACGGCAAACTGATGACCGGCCGTGACGTTATGATAGCATGTATGCTGGGGGCTGAGGAATTTGGTTTCGCAACCGCTCCGCTGGTAACATTGGGCTGCGTAATGATGCGCGTCTGTAATCTGGATACCTGCCCGGTTGGAATTGCAACCCAGAATCCGGAGCTGAGAAAGCGTTTCCGCGGAAAACCGGAATATGTTGTGAACTTTATGCACTTCATTGCCCGGGAAATGCGGGAGTATATGGCCAGACTGGGTGTGCGCACAATCGATGAACTGGTCGGCCGGACGGAGCTTCTGAAGAAAAAAGAAAATATTGCAAATGCCCGCGCCCGGAAGGTTGATTTATCCAATATTCTGGATAATCCCTATGAAGACGTAGAGCTTGCCGGTTATCACCAAAAGCAGGTGTATGATTTTGGTTTAAACCAGACTATGGATGAAAAAGTGTTCCTGAAAAAATTAAAGACATCATTGGCAAGCGGGCAGAAAAAGGGGCTGCAGATCGATGTATCCAATGTCAACCGGACACTGGGAACCATTCTGGGGGCGGAAATTACCCGGATGTATCCGGACGGAATGACCGAGGATACCTTTACAATCTGCTGCAGCGGCAGCGGCGGCCAGAGCTTCGGTGCTTTTATTCCCAAGGGTCTGACTCTTGAACTGATGGGAGACAGCAACGATTACTTTGGAAAGGGGCTGTCCGGCGGCAAGCTGATCGTCTATCCGCCGACCGGCGTGAAGTTTAAGGCAGAGGAGAATATCATCATCGGCAACGTGGCGCTGTATGGCGCCACCAGCGGAAAAGTGTACATCAACGGGATCGCCGGAGAACGGTTTTGTGTCCGCAATTCCGGCGCAACAGCAGTTGTTGAAGGCGTTGGTGACCACGGCTGTGAATATATGACCGGCGGCCGGGTAGTCATCCTGGGTCCGACCGGAAAGAACTTTGCGGCCGGTATGAGTGGTGGAATTGCCTATGTTCTGGATGAAAAAAGGGATCTGTACAAGCGCATGAATAAAGAGCTGGTTACTATAGAAGATGTTGCCAATAAATATGATGTTAAGGAACTTAAGGAAATGATCCACGAACATGTATCCTACACGAATTCAGAAAAAGGGAAGCATATCCTGAATGATTTCAGCAATTATCTTCCAAAGTTTAAAAAGATTATGCCCCGGGATTACCGCCGGATGTTGAATACGATCGTCCTGATGGAAGAAAAAGGACTTAGCAGTGAGCAGGCCCAGATTGAAGCATTTTATGTAAACATGAAACAGTAAGGAGGAGCAAAAATGGGAAAGCCAACAGGATTTTTAGAATATGACAGAATTACCGGCGCAGCCGATGCTCCCCGTGAGCGCATTCGGAATTTTAATGAATTCCATGCTCCTTTGAGTGAGGAAGAACAAAAAAAACAGGGTGCCCGCTGTATGGAGTGCGGCGTACCGTTCTGCCAGTCAGGTATTATGCTGCGGGGAATGGTATCCGGCTGTCCGCTTAACAATTTAATTCCGGAATGGAATGATTTAGTATACAACGGCAACTGGGCACAGGCATACAACCGCCTGAAAAAAACCAACAGTTTTCCGGAGTTTACCAGCCGGGTCTGTCCGGCGCCCTGTGAATCCGCCTGTACCTGCGGGTTGAACGGCGATCCGGTAAGTATTAAAGAGAATGAAAGGGCGATCATCGAAAAGGCATATGAAAGCGGTAAAGCCGATGCCCGGCCGCCGAAACTTAGGACGGACAAAAAAATCGCCGTCATCGGTTCCGGCCCCGCCGGCCTGGCCGCCGCCGACCAGTTAAACAAACGCGGTCACAACGTCACCGTATTTGAACGGGAAGACCGGATTGGCGGCCTGTTAATGTATGGTATCCCCAGCATGAAGCTGGAAAAGTATATTATTGACCGTAAGGTGGCGGTTATGAAGGAAGAGGGGATTGCTTTTATTACCGGAGCCGATATAGGAAGAAATTATAAAGCCGGCAGATTGAAAAAAGAGTTTGACAGCATTGTCCTGGCCTGCGGTGCCTCCAATCCGAGAGATATTGAGGTGCCTGGCAGAGAAGCCGGCGGGATCCACTTCGCCGTGGATTTCTTAAAGGCAACCACCAGAAGCCTGCTTAACTCCAATCTGGAAGATGGTGCTTATATCAGTGCCAGGGATAAGCATGTAATTGTCATTGGCGGCGGTGATACCGGCAATGACTGTGTCGGAACCTCAATCCGCCACGGCTGTGCCGCGGTAACCCAGTTAGAAATGATGCCCCGGCTGCCGGATCAGCGTGCTGATGACAATACCTGGCCGGAGTGGCCGCGGGTCTTAAAGACTGATTATGGCCAGGAAGAGGCAATCGCGGTATTTGGCAAAGACCCCAGAATATATCAGACAACAGTCCGGGAATTTATTAAAGATGAGAACGGCAATGTATGCAAGGCCGTGTTAGTCAGGCTGGAGTCAAGAATCGATGAGGCAAGCGGCCGGATGGCAATGGTTCCGGTTGAAGGAAGCGAGCGGGAGGTACCCGCCGATCTGGTTCTGATTGCCGCCGGTTTTTTGGGGACACAGAGCTATGTGGCAGATGCTTTCGGCATTGAGCTGGACGGCCGGAGCAATGTCGTGACAGAGCCGGGAAGCTACGGGACAACGATTGGTAACGTATTTGTGGCCGGTGATATGCACCGGGGCCAGTCGCTGGTGGTCTGGGCGATTCGTGAAGGAAGAGAAGTAGCCAGAGAAGTGGACCGCAGTTTAATGGGGTATTCAAATCTGGCATAATATGGGAAGCAGCTGTTTACTGATTTCTTAAATAATACTGATAAACCTGGCTGAGAAAGCCGCGGGTTTATCAGTATTTGTTTATGCTCAACTGCTCATTCCTTAGCCACTCCTGCTTTTTAATGGTGAATATAATTAAATGTCCTTGTCTTTTTATACGTTCTGGTACATAATAACTAATAACTTATCAAAATGGAGGATTAAATATGAGTATCAGAAAGATACATGAAAAATATCTGAGGCGGGCTGTAGCGGTTTCCCGAAACGCCAGGGCTCATGGAAACACTCCCTTTGGGGCTATTTTGGTGGATGCCGGAGGCAATATCGTAATGGAGCAGGAAAACATTGAAATCACCGGGAAGATTTGTACCGGACACGCCGAGACGACACTGGCCGCAAGAGCTTCCCACGAGTATGAACGTGATTTTTTATGGGGCTGTACCCTGTACACAACTGCCGAGCCCTGCGCCATGTGTACTGGTGCAATTTATTGGTCGGGAATTGGAACGATAGTTTACGCCATGACCGAACGCCGTCTGCTTGAACTTACCGGCAGTAATGAGCAGAACCCCACTTTCGACCTGCCCTGCCGGGATGTATTGAGCAAGGGTCAGAAGGATATTAAGGTAATTGGTCCCTTCAATGAGGTTGAAGTTGAGGCGGCTCAGGTACACGAAGGTTATTGGGGTTAATTAACTTACTTATGCAAAGGTTTGTGAAGTTCATTATGCTCTAAAAAGTTAAGAGGAGGAGTAATCTTGGCAAAATAAGGCGGGCGGGCTAAAACAGGGGATGTCGGATTGGGATAAAATCCACCAACCAGCTGCATGGTCTCAGACCGAACATGGATGAACTTTCTGCCATAAGTTCCCAAGTGGGTTGTAATGGGTATTATGTATTTACGTTGCATCCCGATGAGGATGTATTGGTTCATGGGCGTATGTTCGCGCCTGCAATTGGAATTTCTGAAGATCCTGTTACAGGAAATGCCAATGGACCACTTGGAAGCTATCTTGTACATTATGGCATCTGCCGATTATTGGAATTAGATAATCAACTATCTTTCTCTGCTTTGCAGGGAGAAGCTATTAAGCGTGATGGTGGTATGCGGGTACACGTGAAAATAGATAATAAAAAACCTGTTCTTGTTCAGATTGTGGGACAGGCAGTTGTTGTTTTTAAAACAGAGATAGAGTTGTAAATACCTTTTGCCCCAACATGAAAAAGGATCAGAGGAAAGAACGAACTATGAACCAGATAAATGCTCAACGTAAAAAAACGTTAATAACAGGTGCCGGTGGTTTTCTGGGAAGCAGAATCGCTCAATACTATCAGCGCAGGTATGACTGCATTACCCCGACTCACAAGGAGCTGGAGATCCGGGATGCTGAAAACTGTCAGCAGTGTCTGCGTTTTCATTCCCCCGATTACGTCATCCATACCGCCGCAATATCGGACACCGGAGTCTGTGAAGCTGACCCGCAGCTGGCGTATACAGTAAATGTATCCGGGACGGAAAATCTGGCTAGAGCATGTGCATCAGTAAAATGCCGGTTGATCTTTATGAGTTCCGATCAGGTCTATAATGGCAGTCATTCGATGGACAAAAACCGTGAGAGCGACCAATTGAGCCCCATCAATGTATATGGAAAACAGAAACTGGAAATGGAATACCGGGTGCTTGAGCTTTTGCCGGATGCGGCGGCACTCAGGCTGTCTTGGATGTACGATCTCCCAAACCTACAGATGGGGACAAAAGAAAATTTTCTGACCAGGATTCTTAATGCTGCGGCGCAAGATAAAGAAATTTCCTTTTCCAATGCCGAATACCGGGGAATTACTTATGTAAAAGAGGTGGTGGAAAATCTGGAAAAGATGTTTGAAGTTCCGGGAGGAGTTTACAATTTTGGCAGTTATGCCAAAGAGACCACATATATATTGGCTGCAAAGGTATTTCAAATGCTCGGTGCCGTCGACAAAACCAAACTGCTTCACCAGCTTCCCCACGCTTTCCCCAGGAATCTTTCCATGGATCAAACCCTCCTGAATCAGCACCAAATTTATTTTTCAGATAACGAATCGGGAATACAAAGGCTGTTTTTATCAAAAGCTTCTTTACAATCATGGAAGTTGTAAGATATAATACTCATGATATAAATGAAACCAGGAGGCGTAAAAATGAAGAAACAAAGTAGTGAAGATAAACCGCAAAAGGTCACGACCCGATATGACCAAAAAACAGAAAAACGTAAAAATGCGGTCAGTAAAAGTGCTCGTGATGAACGGATTTTTAATATGGCGTGTATTGCGGCAGGGATCATTATTGCAGCAGCCGTTGTAATTGGGATTACCATGTCTGTGATCAATAAAAATAAAGCGACCAAAGATATTTATGTATCTGTTGGCGGCCATGAGATTACCAGATTGGAATATGATTATTACTACAATATGATGACGAACAATTATATAGCCTCTTATGGTTCTTACCTTCCCTATCTGGGACTGGATATTAAAAAAGATTATGCCGAGCAGGCATATTCCGATACAATGAGCTGGAAGGATGCTTTTGATGAGATGGCAGTAACCCAGCTCATCAGGACGAAGACACTGGCCGACGATGCCGCCGCCACCGGATTTTCTGACGATGTTACAGAGGATTATAACACTTTTAACAAAAACTTTGCCAAGGCCGCAAAATCACAAGGGTATAGTGTATCAAAATACTATAAGGCCAGCTACGGCAGATATGCAGCAAAGAGTACCATGGCGCCACTCATTAAAGAAAACTTACTTGCGGAGGCTTATTACGATCATCTGCTTGAGCAGAATGCACCGTCCGATGAAGAAATTGATAACTATTACGAAGAGAATAAAAACAACTATGACAAGGTTTCCTACAGAAGCTTTGTTTTCACCGCCGAACCGGCAGATGATGCAGCAAAAGGACAAGCTGACGAGGCGATGCAGAAGATCCGGGAACAGGCAGAAGAAATGAAAGTCCGCCGGGAAGCCGGCGGGGATTTCAAGGAGCTTTGCCTGGAATATGCCGGAGAAAATGAAAAAGCAGCATATCAGGATGCTGAAAAGGATGCAAGTCTCACAGAACGTGCAGCATATACGTCCATCCCGGCTGTATTTCAGGACTGGCTGTTCGATGAAAGCAGGACTGCAGGTGATATAACTGTAGCCGTTGATCAGGACGGCAGGCAATATTATGTTGTTGAATTTGTCGAGCGGATCTATGATGAGACAACAAAAGATACAATCAGCAGTACCCTGGCAGAAGAGAGAGCCGCTGAATATATTACTAACCTGTCAGCTTCATATGGGGTGACAGACCTGTCGGGAGAACTGGTTTACCTGACTGCCCAGAGTACCGAAGCGGGTGCGGAGGCAGAGGAAACGGAAACGGCAGAGGAGGCGACAGCGAAAGCGGAATCAGCAGAAGAAACAGGGGCAGCAGAACCAGTAGAGGAAACGACAGCTGCCGCAGAATAGTCATCAGAAAATATGCCTTTTTAGGCAATAGTCAAGCCCTTGCTCATGAATGCAAGGGCTTGATTTATACATGAACTTTTGTCCCTGGAACATGGTATTACCTTAATAAATATTAAGAAAATTACTTTGCCTGATGTAAGATAACTAAATTATGATAATAACATATAAGATTTATGAGGCATTACAAAGGAGGGGTAATAAATGGAAATAAAAAAGCCTGCAATTGCGGGGACGCTGGAATCAAGCGACTGCCAGGTTGCCGTCGAAGCCGGAAACGGAACGGTTGACTTTTCACTGGATAGTACGGTTATTAACCAGTTTGGATATCAGATTCGGGAGGTAGTCCTCGATACTCTGAAGCGTCTGAATGTTGATAACGTGAAAATCACAGTGGTTGACAAAGGGGCACTGGACTGTACCATCAAAGCCCGTATTGAGTGTGCCGTATATCGCGCAAATGATATAACGGAAAATCTGCCATGGGGAGGTGTGATTCGATGAGTCATCCGGATAAAAAACGGTTAAGACGAACCATGATGTTTTTGAATGCCCAGAAACCGGGTCTGATTAAGGATCCTTACATTTACGGTGCCGATTCTATTATGCTGGATCTGGAAGATGCGGTAGCGGAAAGCCAGAAGGACTCCGCCCGCTATTCGCTTTACCACGCTCTGAAAGAAATCAATTACCGGAAAACGGAGCGGGTGGTCCGGATCAACGGGCTGGACACACCGCATTGGCAGGAAGATATCCGGGTATGTGTAGCCGGCGGTGCCGATGCCATCCGGATAGCCAAAACCGAGTCGGCCCGGGATGTTCTTACGGTGGAAGAGCATGTCCTGGCAGCAGAGCAGGAATTTGGCCGCGAGGAAGGCAGTACGCTGTTGATGGCCGCCCTGGAATCCTGCCGGGGGGTGTTAAATACCCTGGAAATCTGTGAAGTCTCACCACGGCTGTTTGGCATTGCCTTAAGCGGCGGGGACTACACGAAGGATCTGCAGACCAGTATTTCGGGAACCGGGGTGGAGTTGGCCGGTGCCCGGCAATATATGATTATGGCCGCCCGGGCCGCCGGGGTTCAGTGCTTTGATACGGTCTATACCAATCTGGACGATATGGCAGGCTTTGAGCAGGAGGTGGAGATGATTCACCGGATGGGCTTTGACGGCAAGTCCGTTGTCAATCCGCGCCAGATTGCCGTTGTCCATAAAATATTTACACCGGGCAAGAAGGATATTATCTTTGCCGAAAAGGTGGTTCGTGAGATTGATGAGAAGAAAGCACAGGGAATCGGTGTCTTTACGGTAGACGGTAAAATGATTGATATTGCATTTTATGATGGTGCAAAAAGGATCATCGGTCTGGCGAAAGCGTCCGGCGTGTATGAGGGGGATTTGTAAATATGATAAATGCGGCAGGAAGAGATATTCCGGAGGAAATCCTTAAAATAACAGGCAAAGAAGTGTTTCAGGGCGCCTATGCAAAAGACGGCCTTCAATATAAGAAAGGTGCGCCGACGGTTCGGGCATGCCTGAATCCAAACCGGAGCAAGCTGGTCGCTTCGATTACGGAGGTTTTAAAGAAATGTGAGATCAGGGACGGAATGGTGTTGTCCTTTCACCACCATTTCCGTGAAGGGGACTATGTAGTCAACCTGGTAATGGAAGAGGTTCATAAACAAGGAATCAAGGACATTACGATCTGTGCCAGCTCCATGGGTAAGGCGCATGACCCGATCCTTCCGATGATTGAAGACGGAACCGTAACCGGTATTCAGTCTTCCGGTGTCAGGGGTAAGATCGGCGAGGCAATTTCGGGAGGAAAACTGAAAAACCTGGCAGTTATGCGCTCCCACGGCGGCCGCATCCGGGCGATTGAAAGCGGCGAGGTACATATCGACATTGCCTTTATCGGCGCCCCGACCTGTGATGAATATGGCAATATGCGGGCAAACGGCGGCAAGAGCGACTGTGGTGTCCTGTCATATGCCGTGGCTGATGCCCAGTATGCGGATAAGGTTGTTGCTATAACCGACTGTCTGGTACCGGCACCGAATCTGCCGGCCGACATCTCCCAGATGTATGTGGATTATGTGGTGGTTGTGGATGCAATCGGCAACCCGGCCAAAATAGCTACCGGGGCAGCCAAACCCACAACGGATGTAAGAAAGATATTAATGGCCGACTACTGTACTGAATTTGTCATCAATACCCCGTATTTTAAAGACGGTTTTACCTATCAGACCGGCGTGGGCGGATCTTCCATTGCATCAACCATCTCGCTCGGAAAGATCATGAAAGAGCGGGAAATTAAGATGAAGTTCGGGGTCGGCGGAATTGCCGGACCGATGTGTAAGCTTTTGGAGGATGGGCTGATTGAGAAGCTGGTAGATACCCAGGATTTTGATGCCGCGGCCATTGAATCAATCAAGAAGAACCCCACGCACTATGCCATAACCGCCTCGGAATATGCCAACCCGTTTAACAAAGGAGCCTATGTGAATCAGCTGGATTTTGTCATTCTGGCGGCGCTTGAGGTGGATGTGAATTTCAACTGTAACGTTGTGGTCGGGTCAGACGGTGTGGTAACCGGTGCCCAGGGCGGCCATCCGGATACAGCAGCGGGAGCGAAATGTACGATCGTGATCACACCGCTTTTGCAGGGGCGGATTCCGGCGGTGTGCAGTGAAGTTACAACGGTAACGACACCGGGTGAGACGGTGGATGTGGTGATTACAGATTATGGCGTGGCGGTCAATCCCCGCCGGCAGGATTTAATTGCGGCAACGAAAAAGGCGAAGCTCCCGTTTTGTACCATTGAAGAACTGCGGGATATGGCCTATGGTATCGTTGGTGAGCCAAAGCCGGTTCAGTTTGAAGACCGGGTAGTGGGCATCATTGAGGCGCGTGATGGTACGATCATTGATGTGGTACGCCAGATTAAGCCTTTTCAATACTAATAAGGAGTGCAACCTTTGAAGAACAGCGAAGATATTGCCTGGAGCATCGGAACAACAGCATTTGCGGCACTGCTGGAGGAATTGTATACAACTCCTAAGCCCGGTTTGGTAGATTTGTATTCCTGCGGTGCCCATCAGGATATGAATGACCAGACCTTTGAAAAAAGTGCGGCGGCGATCCGCCCCTTTCTGACCGAAATGGCAGCACAGGGGTATTTGTCCGGCGGTACCCCGGAAGAGTTGTTTTTAGCTGTCAGAAAAACAGGTCTTGCGGCCGAACAGGCAATGTATGAGGCTACCGATGGTGTCAATACGCATAAAGGGCTGATATTTTCGCTGGGCATTTTTTGCGCCGCCGCCGGACGCTGTATCCGGGAAGGCACTGAGATCAATTATGAAAATCTGGTATCAACAGAAAAACAGATGACCTACCGCATTTTGCTGGAGGAATTGGAACAGATTAAGAAACGGCAGGCAGTCAGCCATGGAGAAATACTGCTTAAGCAGTACAATACATGGGGAATCCGGGGGGAGGCTATTCGGGGTTACCCCTCGGTAACCGGGCTTGCCGTTCCCGTGATGCAAAAGGGAACACAATTAGGAAAAGACTGGAATCTTGTGAAGCTGCAGACGCTGCTGGTGTTGATGAGCAGCGTTGAGGATTCCAATATTCTGGCCAGACATAACCCGGCGGTATTATCCCAGGTTCACAGCGAGGCGGCTGCGTTTTTGAAGGCCGGAGGTGCTTATGCTGCGGCAGCAGTCGAACAGCTAAGAATGATGGATCGGGACTATATCAGGCGTAATATCAGCGCCGGGGGCTGTGCCGATCTTCTGGCAATTACGATATTTTTTGAACTCTTAATGAAAAAGGACGGATTATCGTCTCATGGGATGAAACGGTAACCGAGTCCGCGCACAGTAATAATATGCTGCGGATTTTGACGGTCATCCTCGATTTTGGAACGGAGCCGGTTTATATATACCATGATCGCATTGTCGTCTACCGCGATGCTGTTGCCCCAACAGTGTTCGTAAATCATATCTTTAGTAAACACCTGCTGCGGGTGTTTTATAAAAAGCAGCAGAAGTGCCGATTCCCTGGCAGACAGCACTAATTCCTGACCGTTTTTGAAGAAACGGATGGTTGAGGTATCATAGGTAAAAGGTCCGCACTCAAGGAGTTCATTGCCGGAAACCAGATTTTTGCTTCTGCGGATCAGGGCTTTAGCCTTTGCCCCAAGAACGACCGGCCGGAATGGCTTTGTAATGTAGTCATCGGCACCCAGCGACAGGCCGTATAGTGCGTCGTAATCTTCATTTCTGCCGCTGATAATAATGATCGGTGTTGTAATTCCCTGGCTGCGAATCGTTTTGATGATTGTAAATCCCTCCAGGTCACCAAGATTAATATCTATCAGGATCAGTTCAAAGCTCTGCGTTTTTAAAATATGGAGGGCTTCTGTGCCGCTGTTTGCAATAGTAGTTTCCAGACCGTTGCTGTGCATTACTTTTTCTAAAAGCCTACAAATTGCTGTATCATCATCTACAATCAATATTTTATCTTCCAAGTAAATCCCCTCCAGAACTATAATATGTAAAAAAAACTATACTTTACCATGAAAATATTATAACATTAGAATAGATACAATTCAATATCTCATATAAGGAATTTAATAGATGAAAAAATCAGAGGATTTTATAAAAAACAATCGCTATTTTATTATCTTTATGCTTCCGGTGCTGTTGATTGTAGTATTTATATTTATGGGATATTCAGTATGGAAGCAATACCGGAATACATTGATGGATAATCAGGCAGACCAGCTTCTCAGAGTAGCGGAAATATTAAAAAATACAGTTGAAATTACGATTCAGGAATTTGAGGATAACCTGGATTTCCTTAGTATTATTGAGCAGAGAGAGAATTTGACGGATGATTTTTATAAATATTATCTGGGCTCAAATACTTTTCTCGCCAATATCCTGTGGCATGATGAACAGGGTAATATTATCAAAATGCTCTTTGATATCACCATTACTGAATCGGTGCTTATCACCAAATCCGATGAGGACAGCAGCATTTATCAGTATACCGATGTGAAAGGAAAAAAATATCTGGCTTTTACGAATGTACTGGATTCGGGAAAGTCAATCAGCCTGGTTTTGGATGAAGAACAATATTATACAGATTTAATTTCTAATATCCAGATTGGAACCAATGGGTATATTTTATTGAAAAACTCCGATGGCCAGATTATCATGCATCCCGATAAAGACCAGTGGGGCATTGATGTTATTGATGGAAGAAATGAACTATATCCTGGACTTGACTTATCCAGCCTGGAAAATATGATAGAAAAGCAGAAAAACGGTGAAACCGCGATATCTGAATATTATTCCTACTGGTGGATGGACGATCGGGTTCCCCGGGTAAAGAAAATCGCAGCCTATATTCCGGCCGCCGTGGGAAATGATTTCTGGATAGTCAGCGCAGTAACGGATTATAACGATTTTTATATGCCTGTAAAAGAAGGCTTTGTAAGGATTATCCTGGTTTTTATCGGTATAATTGTTATCCTGCTGTTATTATCCTTTGGAGTGGCAAAGCTCCTTCTGGACCGGGAAAAAACTGCCGCGGAAATTGTTTATCTGAAAGAACTCAACGAATTGCTTGAAGAATTACATCGTAATGAGGAGGAACTGGCTCACCGGGAACGGCTTCAGATCATGGGTACTATTACCAGTGGGATTGCTCATGAAATCAACAATTTCCTGACGCCGATCATGGGTTATGCGGAGCTGCTTATGTTGGGGCTGCCGGAAACCTCCGAGGCTTATGAGAATGCCCAGGAAATCTATGAAGCCTCGGAAAAGGCGACAGATGTAATCCGGCAGATTTCTTCGCTCAGCAGAAAAAACGTGGAGACGGTATATAAGAGCATCAATGCTGAAACTATGCTTAAAAGAGCTTTAAAGCTGGTAGAATCGGTATGTCCGCGCCAAATTAAAATTGTCGATGGTATTAAATTAAATAATACTAAAATGCTTGGCAATGCAACCCAAATAAATCAGGTTATTTTAAATATCTGTGTCAATGCGATTCATGCTATCGGAAAAAAGGAAGGCACGATTCGGATCAGCGGCTGGGAGGTTGATAAATGGATGGCAGAAAGATACATTGGTCTGAAGCTGTCCGATGCCTGGCAAAAGTACATACGGATTGACATTGCGGATAATGGACAGGGGATGGATGCCGATACGCTCCGCCAGGTTTTTGACCCGTTTTTCACGACAAAGAAAAGCGGTGAAGGTACCGGCCTGGGTCTGGCTCTTGCAGAGCAGATCATCCATGCCCACAAAGGCTGTATCTGCGTGGAGAGTGAACTTGGGAAAGGCAGCTGTTTTCACATCTTCTTTCCGGTTCTGGAATCAGAACAGGAGGAATGGGGGAAGAAAAAGAATCTGCAGCTGGTGATTGGCGACGACAACGCTAAGGTTCTGCAATTATTGCAAAAAGATTTTGCGAAGATAAATTACCCGGTTTTAACCTGCAAAACGATGGAGGAATTACGGGACTGCCTGGATGAGAGGAAGGTCGACGTACTGGTGATCGCACAGCATCTGGATGGTGTCAGCAGTATTGATTTTTCTATGGCCATAAAGGAAAAGTATCCGGGAATGATTTGTATTGTAATGGTTGACTCGGTAACAAGAGAAATTTTAGAAGCGAAACAACGGAAAATTATCAGCAACTATATAGAAAAACCGGTTTCTGTTACTATGCTTTTGGAAACAATCCGCAATTGCATAGAGTAATTCCTTAATAAAAATTAAGAATAAAGTGATAAGCTTGTAAGCTTCAATCCCTATACTAGGAGCATAAAGAATGATAGGGGGATATATGTTATGATAACGATTCTTGCATGGTCAATGATCATAGTATTCTTACTGCTGGTCATGACCAAAAAGCTCCAACCATTTACTGCGCTGGTTTTAATTCCATTGATTTTCACCTTAGCCGGTGCATTCCTGGGTCTGTACAGGGAACAGGTGGCTGCTGCTGAAGAAATGGCAGCTGCGGATGTTACCTTATGGGATCAGATCCAAATAGTTGGTAATTGGACGGCTAAGGGGATTTCTAAAACCTCGGGTACAGGAATAATGCTTCTGTTTGCCATTTTGTTCTTTGCAATTATGCTGAATGCAGGACTGTTTGATCCGGTTACTAAAGCAATCATCAGATTTGCCAAAGGTGATCCGGTGAAAATCCTGCTTGGTACGGCAGTAGTTGCCGCCATGGTATCTCTAAACGGCGATGGTACAACGACAACTTTAATTTGCTGTACGGCGTTCATTCCGATTTACAAGAATTTGAAGCTGAAGATGATGAATCTTGGTATTCTGATCATTCTGATGAATACAATTATGAATCTGCTTCCCTGGGGCGGCCCTACCGCCAGAGTTATTTCCGTTCTGGACGGTGTTGATGGCTTGAACGAACAGACTATATTGCAGGCTTTAATACCAGGTATGGCGGTATCGGTTGTTTATATGCTGGGCGTTGCCTATTATATGGGTCTTAAAGAAAGAAAACGGGTAGGTATTCAGAACTTAAGTGCCGCTGATATTGATGCTCTGACCGCCGCCGGTTCACCCGAAGAGGAAGCACTGAAGCGCCCCAAGATGATTTGGATTAATGCAGTCCTGACAATCGGTATTGTATTTATGCTTGTTAGGGGAACCTTCCCGTCTGTGTTTTTATTCCTGGTAGGTACGGCAATTGCACTGATGGTAAACTATCGCACCATCAAAGAGCAGAAGGCTCGTATTCAGGATAATGCCGGCGATGCGCTGCAGGTGGTTATTCTGGTACTTGGTGCCGGTATCTTTATGGGATTGTTTACAAACTCCGGCATGTCGGATGCACTTGCGGCCAGCATGATTAAGATGATTCCAAGCCAGCTTGGCCGGTTCTGGGGATTAATTACAGCGATCGTATCCGCACCGGGAACCTTCTTCCTTTCCAATGACGCATTTTATTATGGTGTTCTTCCGGTATTTGCAGAAGCAGGATACAATTATGGTTTTACCGCTATGGAAATCGGAATAGCATCCCTGCTTGGACAGGCGTTCCACCTGTTGAGTCCGCTGGTAGCGTTTATCTATCTGTTGTTAAACCTGACTGAGCTTGATATGGGTGAATGGCAGAGAGAATCAGCAAAATGGGGCATCGGTATCTTTGTAATATTTATTGGTATGGCGGCAGTTACAGGAGCAGTTCCGCTATTCAAATAAGCAGTGAAACTCTGAAGTACCTGAAGCTTCAGAGTTTTTCATGAAAATATATCAGGCAAGAAAGGGCGACCAAATGTTCAAATTTCGCAAACAAAAATCAACGAACCAGACTTTGGCGCAGGGTAACAGTGTCAGGAAGGAAAGCCCGGTCATTGCAGCACCGGCAAAGATAAACCGGCCTGTGGACTTTTCCTGCCCGGTCAGCGATGAAGAACGGGAGCTTGTCAGTGTTGCCGCCGGCGCAATATTAGCCGGTGACAATGCTGACAGTGTGTTCAGGGTAAAATCGGTAGCCGGAATTGATTGTGATAAAGAAGCCGCCGCAGCGGTGGTGGCCGCAGTCCTGTCATCGGAGCGAAGTGATACCTTATTCCGTTTAAAATCAATAGCGGAGATAAAATAATTTGTATAATAATAAGGAGGAAGCAAGATGCTTAGAAAATTTCGGATCAAAATGAATGAAAAAGAATACCTGGTAGAGATGGAAGAGCTGACACCCGGCGGCAGTCCTGTGGCGGTTCCGGCAGCATCCCCGGCTCCGGCCTCAGCTCCGGCTCCGGCAGCTCCAGCTCCAGCCCCGGTGCCGATATCTGTGGCAGGCGGGACAGTAATCGAATCTCCCATGCCCGGTACGATTTTAGCAATAAAGGTCAAGGTTGGTGACCAGGTGTCCGCAGATCAGTGTCTGGTAATCCTGGAAGCGATGAAGATGGAGAATGAAATTGTTGCACCGGAAGCCGGCACCGTAGCTGCTATCCATGTTGCCGAGGGTGCCGCCATTGATGTCGGCAAACCCATTATTACCATTAACTAATTTTTACATATAGGAGAATAGACATGCATATATTACTGGAAGGAATTCTGGCAATCACTCCCGGACAGATCATTATGATGCTGATCGGTGGTTTATTGATGTACTTAGGCATTAAGAAAGAATATGAGCCGACCCTGCTGGTGCCGATGGGACTCGGTGCGATCCTGGTCAACTTTCCAGGGTCTTCGATGATCGCCCAGAACGGCGGACACGGGGTACTGGACATTTTGTTTGAGTCCGGTATTACAACTGAGTTGTTTCCGCTGCTGATCTTTATCGGAATCGGGGCGATGATTGACTTTGGCCCCCTGCTCCAAAACCCGTTTATGCTCCTGTTCGGAGCGGCCGCCCAGTTCGGCATCTTTTTTACCATAGCGGTAGCCACCTTGTTTGGCTTTAATATCCATGAGGCGGCCTCCATCGGTATTATCGGGGCGGCGGACGGTCCGACCTCCATCGTAGTTGCCAATGCCCTGGCACCAAACCTGCTGGGGCCGATAACGGTAGCCGCATATTCGTATATGGCGCTGGTACCGATTATCCAGCCGATTGCGATTAAGATGGTCACAACCAAAAAAGAGCGGGCGATCCGCATGAAATATAAGGCTTCGGGCGTATCCAAAAAGACGAAGCTGCTGTTCCCGATCGTAATTTGTATCGTCGCAGGGTTGATTGCTCCGGCATCGCTGCCGCTGGTTGGCTTTTTGATGTTTGGCAATATTTTACGAGAGTGCGGAGTACTGGATCGGTTAAGCAGCACCGCGCAGAATGAGCTGGTGAATCTGGTTTCCATTTTGCTGGGCTTTACAATCTCGGTTAAAATGACGGCCGACCAGTTTTTAAACATTCAGACCCTGATTATTATTTGTTTCGGTCTGGTGGCGTTTGTGATGGATACGATCGGCGGCGTGCTGTTTGCAAAGTTCTTAAACCTGTTCCGGAGAGAGAAAATCAATCCGATGATCGGGGCGGCCGGAATCTCGGCGTTTCCGATGAGTGCGCGGGTAGTCCAGAAGCTGGCAACGGAAGTGGACAAACAGAACTTTGTTTTAAATTATTCCATTGGTGCTAATGTGGCCGGCCAGATCGCCTCGGTAGTAGCGGGCGGACTGATTATGGCAATGTTCAAATAGGAGGATAATTATGGATATTTATTTTACAACTGAACTGCTGCCTCATGCGCTGGAGATGATGATCATGGGAATGGCGGGAATCTTTACAGCGCTGTTCATCATCTATCTGGCCAGTGTGAGTCTGCAGAAGCTGTTCCCGGAGAAGCAAGAAAATAATTAAGCAAAACGGAGCAGAGAAAGGAGACATTGTGGCAAAACAAGTAAGATTTGTAGATACGATATTGCGGGATGCCCATCAGAGCCTGATCGCCACGCGGATGACAACAAAGCAGATGCTGCCGATCCTTGAAACGCTGGATGAGGCGGGCTACCATGCCCTGGAGGTCTGGGGCGGAGCGACTTTTGACTCGTGTCTGCGCTTTTTAAATGAGGATCCATGGGAGCGGCTTAGGACAATCCGCGAGCATGTAAAGAAGACAAAACTGCAGATGCTGCTGCGCGGGCAGAATCTGCTGGGATATAAGCATTACCCGGACGATGTGGTGGAAAGCTTTATTCAAAAGTCGATTGAAAACGGGATTGACATCATCCGTGTGTTTGATGCCCTCAATGATGTGGATAATCTGAAGACGTCGATGAAGGCGATAAAACAGTATGGCGGACATTGCCAGGCCTGCATCTGCTATACCATTTCGGCAGTGCACACCATCGAATATTATATAAAGCTGGCAAAGAAGATGGAAAAGCTGGGTGCCGACAGCATTGCGATCAAGGATATGGCAGGAATACTGACACCGCAGAATGCGTATGATACGGTCAAAGCATTAAAGGAAGTAATCGCGGTGCCGATCGAAATTCATACCCATGCGACGAGTGGAACGGCAGAGATGACCTACCTGATGGCC
>Ga0153999_1000181_pt1 | contig 31560 bp, 36 predicted proteins | sample TSNC083MetaG_FD_104675 | JGI IMG/M metagenome (GOLD analysis project Ga0153999, IMG submission 104675) | Attine ant fungus gardens microbial communities from North Carolina, USA - TSNC083 MetaG | ecosystem: Host-associated > Fungi > Mycelium > Unclassified | place: USA: North Carolina, Lumber... | reverse complement strand
TACCTGATCTGGCTTATACCAGCGGAGGGAAGTAGTAAAGGGCATACAGCCTGTCTATTTTCTATTACGCGAAAAGCCGATTCAGGAGTAATCTTGAATTCGGCTTATTTTAATTTTAGAGAGAGGAACTTCCTATGAAAAGAATCAATATGATTACATCAATGGCCGTACTCGTTGCTATTGGTACAATCGGCTCGCAATTTCTCTGGTTTCCAGCTGGCATCGCTCGAGCTTATCCGGTTCAGCACGCAGTCAATGTCATCGCAGCAATTCTACTCGGACCTGGTCCAGCTGTTCTAATCGCATTTATGATCGGGCTCATTCGCAATATGCTTGGCATCGGTTCATTGCTCGCTTTCCCAGGTGGCATGATTGGCGCTTTACTCGCTGGATTATTTTATAAATACGGCAGAAAACCTTTACTCGCGGCATTTGGTGAGATACTCGGAACAGGTATTATTGCCTCATTGCTCGCTATTCCTTTTGCAAAATTGCTAATGGACAGCTCTTTCGGTGCTCTGTTCTTCATGCCTCCATTCCTTGTAAGTAGTATTCCCGGAGCATTAATCGGACTAGCTATCGCAATTAAGTTGCGAAACAATATTTCATTACCTAAACTACACAATAATAAAAAACGAGGTGGATTTGAATGAAAGATCTAGCTTGTACATTAACAATTGCCGGAACTGATCCAACGGGCGGAGCTGGCATACAGGCCGACTTAAAAACATTTCAAGAGTTGAAAACATATGGTATGTCTGTCATTACTTCCGTCTTAGCTCAAAACACAACCGGTGTTCAAGAAGTATTCCATCAGCCGCTTTCTCTCATCGAAAAGCAAATCGATTCCGTCATCTCTGACATACCTGTTCATGCCTTCAAGACCGGAATGATTGCTAATCTTGAGATGATGGCATTACTTGAACAGAAAATCCCAGAAATCAATGCACCATACGTCATGGACCCAGTAATGGTTGCAACAAGCGGAGATTCGCTAATTGATGCAAATGCACGGGAATTTTTGCGGGATCGGCTGATGCCATTTGCACATATCGTAACACCAAACATTCCAGAGGCAGAGAGTTTATTTGGCGACAATATTGCATCTATTGATGATATGAAAGAAGCTGCCTATCAAATTGTCCGAAATTTTAAGGCAAAAGCTGCACTAGTAAAAGGCGGCCATTTGCATGATGATGCGATAGATATCCTATATGATGGTGAAAAGATGCATAGCTTCACTAGTAAGCGAATTGATACGAACAATACACATGGCACAGGTTGTACACTATCTGCGGCAATAACAAGTTATCTTGCAAAAGGTCTTCCTTTATATGAAGCTGTAGACAAATCAAAAACATACATTACCACTGCTATTCAGCACGCTCTTGATATTGGCAAAGGAAACGGACCAACGAACCACTGGGCGCCAAGAATTGAGGAGGCCCGTTCATGAACCAAGACATTCTTGATCAAGTTCGTGCGAAGACACCCTTGATACATCATCTAACCAATCAAGTTGTGATGAATTTCAGTGCAAATGGACTTCTTTCTTTCGGTGGTACACCCGCCATGGCGAAATACATTGAAGTTGTCGGAGATCTCGCCAAAGCTTCTGACGGCGTTTTGTTAAACCTCGGTACGCTCACTCGTGAAGAAGTACCCGCCATGATTAAAGCTGGTAAAACAGCCAATGCGAAAGGAATTCCTGTCGTGCTAGATCCTGTAGGTATTGCAGGATCAGCATTTAGCCGTGAAGCAGGTCATGAGATTCTAAAAGAAGTGAATATCGATTGCATTAAAGGAAATGCAGGTGAAATGGCATTTCTAGCCGAAATACCTTGGCAAACACGTGGAGTTGATTCAGTAGGAAGTGGCGATGCGAGCGAAGTTGCCAAAAAAGTTGCAGCTAAATATGAAACGATAGCACTTGTTACTGGAGAAATTGATTATATTGCGAGCAGTGACGAACTTCTTGAGAACAAAACAGGACATGCATTACTAACTAAGATAACTGGCGGCGGATGTCTTCTCGGTTCAATCGTCACAGCATGTCTAACAACTGAAGGGAATGCAATTGAACAAGTATATACCGCAACAGCATTTTACGGCCTCGCTGCCGAATACGCAGCTAATCGCGCTGAAGTCCGCGGTCCCGGTACACTCCTTCCTGTTTTCATTGATGCACTCTCTTATGATATTCTTGATATAGAGGAGGAATTGGAATGACTTTTGATAAATCAGCACTACGTAAATATTTTGTAATGGGCAGCCAGAACTGTGTCCGCGCACCCGGTATGCTTCTGTCAGAGGCTGCTAGATGTGGCATTACCGCATTCCAATTTCGTGAAAAAGGCCCCGGTTCTGTATTCGGCGGCGATAAATATAGACTTGGTAAACGATTGCGTGATATCTGCAAGCAAAACGGGATTCCCTTCATCGTAAACGACGATGTAGAATTAATCGAACTTTTAGAAGCTGACGGTATTCATCTTGGACAGCAAGATGCAAGAATTGATGAAATCCGTGAAAAGTTTCCCGATCTTATCATCGGACTTTCTGTTTCCAATATGGAAGAAGTGAACTCTTCAAGCGTCGAGAAAGCAGACTATCTAGGCGCAGGGCCAGTTTTTTGGACTTCAACAAAGGTCGATGCGAAACCAGCCGTGGGAGTCGAATGGATTAAAGAACTTCGTGAACGTTATCCAGACAAACCTATTGTCGGGATTGGTGGGATTAAACCAGACAATGCACAAGAAGTTCTTGAGGCTGGTGCGGATGGCGTTGCCGTTATCTCCGCACTCACTCGTTCCAAGAATATAAAAGAAACATTAGACAGTCTTTAATCAAAACAATCCCCCATCCTAGTTATTGGATGAGAGATTGTTTATTTATTTGCGTTTCTTTTTGTCTACGTTAAATACGCTCTCTTCTGCGAATTCTACAGTGTTACCTTTTTCATTATGCTTGTTTTTATTGTTCTGCTTACCTTTATCCTTATTACGGTTCTTGTTCTGTTCAGACATACCGATTCCTCCTAATTTGTTTTCTAAATTAGAATACCCAAGACAAAAACAAACATTCCTTTCGCATGAAATTAACGATTAGAGCCATCCTACATAGTAAACAGGATGAAAAGAGGGATAATTGATGGGTGAACCAACTCAATTCCGCACAGGACAAAAAGCACCTAAGAATGGTCTTTATATTGAAATCGGCGAAACTGGCTCAAGTGTAACTCAACCACAAATGCTTAAAATGGAAGCCGGAGATAAATTCCCAGAAACAACAAACCAGAATCGTGTCTGGACATATGAACAAAACTAAAGCAGGAAGGCCTTCAAGAGAGGCCATCCTGCTTTTTCAAATGATCCATATTAAAAGTACTCGTTACTTCTTCTCCGCGCAATGCTTGAGCAGCAAGTTGATCAGCTTCTCTATTCCCTTTCCTGGAAATCGCTTCGTAAATGGGATCAATCCCCATTGACTGCATCTTTGATTCTATTCGATCAGCCCACTTAGCAAGTTCTGGCTCATAAACTGGCCACTCACCATTTAACTGATTGATGACAACCTTGGAATCTCCCGTAATTTCCACTGGTAAATGATGTACGCCCATAAATTCAAGCTCCTGCAATGCGAGATGCAGTGCTGCATATTCCGCTTCATTATTAGAAACAAGTCCTTCAGCAAAAGCATTTTTACGCAAACGCAACGATTTGCCGGTTTGCTTGTAATAAATCACGCAACCAAGCCCAGCATTACTAGACTCGATATCAAAACCGCCATCGAAATAGAGTTTTATATCATGCGGCTCTTCCTCAATGACTTTGAGCAATTTCTTAAGTTCCTTTAACGTCCAAACCCGCTCCTTGGCATCCGTATATTTGACCTCTTTTACTCTGCCTGTTTTCAACATATCATCTGTCATAACAACAGCTTCTCCCGCTGACATTTCTTCCGAAGAAAACGCAGCTTCTATCTTTTTTGGCGTACTATACAGCATGTCAATGCGCACCCTCATACTCGTACCTCCTGACCAATCATTTCTCGATAATATTCCCGTATTTTACGTTTTATAAAGCATTATAGTACCTATTCAGCCTTGATATGTTGTAAAGCATGTAGTTGCTATTAATTTCAGTCAATCCATTGAAATTTGTTTCGACATAATGCTTCTCTTGCCATATGAAAAAGTCTATCCAATACAATAAAATCTAATAATTACCAAATCAATTCCCACCCCACCCTAAAAATGGGTAAAAATAAAGACTGGCTGCTTAGCCAGTCGATGTCAATTCCAGATGTATTGTGGATATATTAAGATAATCAGCGAAATACGCCTGTCCAATCAGATTATCCATTTAAAATAGTTACGTACGGAAGTTCCCCCGAATTACAATTCTTTTTGATTCGAATCTTTATTTGAATTCGAATCCTTCTTATCATGGTCATTCATTAAATCGCTCGCAGAGTTCTTGAATTCGCGCAATGTCTGTCCCGCGGCCTTCCCGATCTCCGGCAATTTCTTTGGTCCGAAAATGATCAATGCCATGACAAGAATCAGAACTAGTCCTGGTATGCCAATGTTGCCTAAACCCATGAATAACACCTCATTTTTCAAATAGTCTTTCTTCTTTCCATTATACATTAATCCTAGCCTACTTGCCCTCTCTCCGTTAAAGATTACAGCAATATTTTTATTTCGTATAATTTGATTGACATAAATGTAGCTCTAATGTATATTATTTATTGTAATACATATCCCATATGATTCCTTAGCTCAGCTGGGAGAGCGCTACCTTGACAGGGTAGAGGTCGCTGGTTCGAGCCCAGTAGGAATCATCATAGTACAGTAGTCTGTAACCCTTGATACATAAGGGTTACAGACTTTTTTATTTTACTGGTACAGTCTGTTAATGGAGTGCTTTTGACACCAATGCTAACATTTTGCTAACCGATTATTTTTTCAGCTTCTTATTTAGAACATCTTCAAACATTTCGGCTACCTCGTCTGGCTCTTCAGGTATTAAATGCGCATATATTTCTGATGTAACACGAGCATTCGCATGTCCTAGTCTTTTTGCTACCTTTACAATATCTACTCCATTTGATAACAGCATCGATGCATGCGTATGACGAAGATCATGAAATCTTATTCTTGGTACATCAGCAGCTTTACGCAAACGTTCCATTGTCCTTAATACATTTCGAGGATCAAGATTCTTACCTCTATCTGTACAGACAACAAATCCATTATCTTCATACAATAACCCAATCTGTTGTTTAAACTTAATCTGTTCATCTCTATGGGCGCTCAATTCACTCAGCACCTCATTCGAGACTGGTACTTTTCTTCGTGAACTCTTGTTTTTCAAATTCGTGAAGGTATATCCCTTACTCGGAACATAGGCAAGCGACCTTACAACATCAATTGTTTTATTGCTAAAATCAATATCTGTCCAGTTTAAACCAAGTATCTCTCCACGCCTCATACCTGTTTTAATTGCGAGCATGAAGAGAATATACTCACTTGATCCTTTACGTTTATCAAGAAACTTACGAACGGACTCGTATGACCATACCTTTGTTTCTTTGCGTTTTATTGCTGGTGGGTCTGTATCCTTAACTGGATTATGGGTGAGCAGTTTCCACTTGACTGCCTTCGTAAAAGCCCCATCCAATAGATAATGTATCTTCCGGATGTAACTTGCACTTAAATCCAGATCTAGCTTCTGATTATACAACTCATCAATATCCTGAGCTGTGACATCAGATAACATTTTATTAGAAAAAGGATTCTCTTTTATGAGATGTTTCTTCATCATATAAATCTGATTATTGAAGGTCGATTCACTTACTTCACGTTTATACTGTGTGTGAAACCAGTTCTCAAAGAAGGAACAAAATTTTTCTTTGGTTAGTTCAATATACGAACCCTTATCGATTTCAACTTGAAGTTCATTCATAGCAGCCTGTGCATCTTTTTTCCTTTTAAAGCCGCCTTTTGTCTTTTGAATTCTTTTTCCATTTGCATTCCTACCGACAGTAACGTGATAACTCCAAGTGTTACCACGCTTATATATGGCACCCATATTAACAATACCTCCTATACTGCAGCAAATTGCTAGTAGTATAGTTAGCAGATGATCTGTTAGCATTTTGACCAACTGTATAAGGTTTTATAATGAGTTGACATGCTGCCCGGATAACCACTGGAAGAAATCCTCCTTTCTAACACGCTTTAATCTGCCAATACGAATTAGAGGGAAATCTTGCTGTTCCATTAATTCATATGCAGTTGGCTTCGAGACACCCAATATCTCTTGTATATGCTGGGCTTGTAAAATCATTGGATAATCTTCAACTGTTTTTATCATACTGTTTATCCTCCATTTTCAATCGAGATCAGAAATCAATTTGTGGTTTGCTAAATGAATCTGAAACATTTTAACTCCACTTGATCTCGGTTTTAAGAGTTTTTATTAAATTTGTTTATTTTTTTATAGAAAGTGCAAATTTTGACCCTTTTATTATGTGGTTTGATTATATTTCTAACGTTTAAGTACAGAAATTCATTACTTGAATATATGAAATAAAATCTCCCTTTAGCATATCTTGAAACAAGATATGCTAAAGGGAGATTTTATTGAAGCATGCTGTCAATTCGACTATGTTACTTTATTCCACCCATAAGTTTGCCACGTAAATACTCGAAAATAGCTATAAAAGAATTCATTTAGTTTAACGTTTCAAAGAAATCTTGTAATGTTTCACATTACAGATCACTCTCAAAATAACATTCTGGTACAGAATGTTATTTAGGTATTTCTATTTCATCAATTACAAGTCGTTTGCACAGTACATGCGAGATTGACAAAACTTTACAAGTAGTTGTAGAAACAATTTCACAAAGTAACTTTGTCCATCTAATAACAAGAAAAATTGAGAACAGTGTCGCTACCTAAATAAACAATAACCGTTCAAATGAATTGAACCAGGTACATCTTAAACCAAACAGCAAAGATCGTAATACACAAATATTAATTGAATGGCTTTAAGGACTAATGTAAATGAAAGACCCCAAATACATAGTAACAAAAACATAGTTAATAAAACATAGTAAATAAAACTAAAGAAAAGAGCATGTTTTTAAAACTTCATCACATAACATGCTCTTAATATACCCCCATGAATTATTACTTTTTTAAGTTCATTTGAATGTAGAATTATTTTCACATCCATTGAAATCCCTAATCCATCGTCAATACTTTACAACTTATTTTTATTTAAAGGTAGATAAGATTAATTCTCTTGAGAAGAATGGCTAACTAAATAGAGAGAATAACCCTCATTTTCATAAGATCACTACTCATCTCATTAATTGATTTTATATTCTCATTAACGACAATATTAAGATCTTTAATCACCTTTTTAAAATGATAGTCAATTGAATCTGCTGATCCATCAGAAGCCCCACCATCTTCGTCAAAATTCATATAACCGTAATTAACTTCTATTTCACCATAAGAAATTCGATCATCATTTTTGTGAAGTTCTATCCATATCGAATCTTTGTCAGCATCTCTGGGATCAAGATGCCCTACTGCAGAAAGCGTAACCGTTTTGTAGTCAAGATCAGTGAAACTAAGCAATTCATTCAATTCAAAGTAATCAATATAATCAATACTGTCGAAAGAAGATTCTAATGTCTCTATAGAACATAAGTGATCATTTACAAAGGCTAAAATAGATTCTCTTACGTCTTCTTCAGTGAAGTTATTTTCGTAACTAACTTGTAAAAAAGGGGATTGCACATTGTAAGTCTTAATCCTAGCAATCAAGTCGGCCAAAGACTTTGCCTTCATATCATCTACAAACTGGTAGTACTCCACAATAACATTTTCAATTTCAATATTAAGAGAAGATAATAATGAATCATAGGTACTAATTAGCTCCTGCACCTGATCGCTGTCACTAATTTCATCAATGTAAGTCTCCTCGGAAGAAAGCGAAGTTAACCCCGATGCCTCTCTTTCCATTTCACGTAACTCTTGCCGCAAATCATCGATCATAGCAATTCTTTCTTCTTCAGCCTCTTCCATTAACGACTGATAAATGTTAGCCTCTTTGCTTTCTTCAGCAAAATCCTCTATTAGAGTTTTGGTATAAAGTAGCCTGTAATAAAAATGCTGAATTAATTCATTTTTCATTAGTTGATCTTCAATGTGTGGATGAATTAAATCTTTCTCTGTTATACTATTTCCTTTAGAAAAATCTTTGTGATTTCTGGTAACCAAATAAATTTGGTCTTCATCATTAATATTAATAAAATCTCGAATATTAATAAGTGTTTCAATAATCAATGCATCGGCCCAAGACTCCTTATCTTCAACATGAAATGGGCATAATTTATACAGCTTTCTTTTCTGAACATTAAGCAATATATCATTATTTTCTTCAATACGTATTACATTTTTATACTCCATCAATTCTGTTATCTTTTGATCTGCATCGCTTATATATTGCTCCTCATTTTTTCTGAACTCGTCCACCATATTCCCCAGTGTTTGGTTAAACGGTTTAATTTTTTCATTATATTTAGCTAACTCCTCAACATGATTGATCCAATATATATTATCTATTGACATCCTCGCTTTTTGAACAAGTTTTCCAACATTTTTAATTTCACTTGCAATATGTCTTTTAATTTCTGCTTCAATAATAGCTGGTAAAATAATTTTCACCTTATCATGATCTAATAGCATCTTCAATAACTCATATGAGTCCGCAGTATGTGATGAACTCCTTGAAACAATCATATCTATATAAATGTTGGTGTCGAGTAATAGATACTTCATTGCCAATCCTCCATTTCCATTCATTCATGTATGAATTAACATTCTTTTTTCAACGATACTTTTAGCCTGTGAGTATTTTCTATTTTTTAGTTGATCTAAGATAATAAATATATCCAGTAACTCTTCAAATACTCCATGCTTACTTAAATCTTCTTCAACTACTGTTAACATAACCTCTTCGTTTAATTTCGCTTTTATTTGTTTATCATTTGACCCTATAAGAATACTCTTCAAATGTGAGACAATATCAACTATCTTCGAATTTTCAATTTGGGTACCAAAAAACTCATTAATTCTATTTGTCGGTATGTAATTTTCCAACATATTATATTCTGTACAAAATCCCATTCTTGAATCATCTTCATCTTGATTCATCTCAATTACAGTATCGATATATTTTTGGACATCGGAATCATAAAAGTGAAATTCGGGTACTCCGATATTTTCCAAGTATCTTTTTCTGATAATATTTACTAGTTGACCTCCATTTGTAGGCATAATGGAAACATCTTTTTCAATATCAATTATACTTTTAAAAGTAGGCAATTGACCAATCGCCTTAATAAAGCGGATATCATTCTCTCCCTCAACAAACATTATTATTTTACTTGATATTGATGGAAGTTGACCCAGCGTTTCAATAATTTTATCAGCCTTTTGAGTTGTATCTAAAGTACAAACAGTTGGATAGCCTTCTTTTTTCTCAATCAAATTAATATCTTCTATTTCAAAAAAGCCTGCCACCTCTGGACTATGCGTTGTAATAAATACTTGTCGCTTGTCGGCGCTCGCAATTTTAATCAATGATTCTATAATCATTCTTTGGAAATCAGGATGTTGACTTGTTTCCGGCTCTTCAATTGCATAAATAATGCTATTTTTTGCGGACTGTTTTAATAATCTATCTGCCTCCGCTCGGAAATAACTCAAAAGCACTAACCTTCTTATGCCACTACCTCTTTTGTTTAAAGGTATTCCATTATCAGTATCAATATTAAATGAAAAGAGCGAGTCTAGTTTTCCAATATTCATATTAGGCGTTAAACTCACACCAGAAAATTGTGGGAACTCCTTAAGTTTTTCTATAGTATTTTCCAGAACTTCTTTTACCTGTTTTTCAACATCTTTAGCCATTGAGGAAAATTTTTCTTCTATATCTTTTACTGATTCTGACACTACAGTTTTTATAGGATCTTGCACGTCTTTATCTTTATCACTATTAGACCTATCTACTTTAAAGATTTGGAAGATTGGTAATACCAGTTTAATTTTTTCCCAGGCCTTTTTTTGATTTTCAATCTCACTAATATTAATTTCAACCAGCTCTTTATCAGAATTCGAAGTAATAGCATCCTGATACAACGCAGCACGAATTGTTGCATTGATAGATAAATTCATTTCTGTATATTTAGACTTAATCCCAGCCGTTACAAATTTCTTTAAAGCAGTATTATTCAAAGTAATCAATGGCTTCTTAATAAAAACTGTTGGATAATACGCAATTAAACTTCTTACCACAGATCCGGCAGTTATCAACGATACATCTCTATTAACTTTTACAGATAATTTTAATTCAAGTAACCCATCCTTGTTTAACAAATATTCTTCTCGAAAATCTGTAGGGTGGCTAGAGTCAATTATAACTGCATATTCATCTTCAAACAGCTCGAAATAAGTCGTTATTTCTATCTCATTATCTATTGCAGTTACGCATAAATCTGAAACATCTAAGAGTTTATGTGGTGCATCTGAAAAAAACACTTCTAATGCTTCTAAAATTGTAGACTTACCTATATCATTCTTACCTATCAAAGCTGTAATATTTTTTGAGAAGTTTATCTCACAATCATCATATCCTCTAAAATTTTTCAACTTAACTTTTCTTAAAATCACTATTAATTCCTCCTATCTAAAAAGCTTTGAGTTACTATATTTCCTCTTTCCTTATAACACCGTGACTAAAAATCATGGTATATTCATCTCAATATTAATTTTTAGCCTATTTCTCCTAATAAGGTAAATTGACCTAATATAATAATACTAATGCTTTACTAGTCGAACAAGATAGTAAATGTCAATTATCTGTATATTAAAAAATGAACAAATTATATAATATTCTCTTAAAAATATCCATATGTTTATATGTACTCTGATACTTTTACGTGATTTTTACTAAACTTAGTTAGATTTTGAACGTTTAAAATTAAGGACATCCCTTATTTAAATCTAATGCCCTCTTAATAAATCCTGGCTTCTTGGTTATTCACTAAGTACTTCTAATTTCTATTTAATCAAATTACCTAGTTAGTTTTAAGATCTTCCAATTAATCCAAATTACCTATTTATATTATACCAGTTAATTTGTCGAAATGTTTAATATTTACTATTAAGTAGATAAACAAAAATAAATTTTAAATTATCTATTCGAAACTGATTATTCCCTCGCTATACTGTATTACGAATACTCCGTTATTCACTTCAAATTAAATATCTTAACAAGCGAAAACCGCAGAACGTGAATATCCAACTGGATATCCATGCACTGCGGTCTCTTTATTTTTAAGAGGAAAATTCAAATGAAAGGAAATAATCATGACCCATGAAAATGAAATTCTCAACGGCTACCAGAACATGCAGCTCGACTTAAAATTGATTAATAACATTTGCGAGAGTCACGGGATCTCAATCGAAGTAGTATCACTGTTCGAACAGCAAGAGAAAGGAATATCAAAAGATGAACAAAATCCTTAAAGAACTAAATCTCCCAGGCGCTACTACTCAGCAGGTAATCATAAACCGTAAACTTCAAAGTACTTCAATAAAGAAGAACGACATTAAAATTCAACTGCACCTTGACCTATTAACTAATGAGGACAGTAATTCTAGTAGAAAGTAAGAATAAAAATATTCCTCCTGTCCATACTGCTAAAAAGTATGCAGGAGGTAGCAAATTGTCAAAACCGAAAGTTATGAGTGTTGTTTATTCAGAAGATTTACCTGAAGAGTCTGCTAAATTGCTATACAGATTGGTAGAGAAGCTAATTATTAAATCACTTCCCACTAATCCACAACTAGAAGGTCTTTTCATATCTGACACAATGAATGAATTTAAACAGATTAAAGGAGAGCATAATGCCCAATTATAAAAATACAGCAGAATCCATACTTAAAGAATATCTAGCCATATACAAGAGGACAAGTTCAGGTGGACAAGACCTAAGGCTGCAAACTGACTCCATTGCAAACTCTTTAGCATTTTCCACGCATGAGGAGGAAGTTTTAACTTTTACAGACTTCGATGTCTCTGCTACTAAACTGTCCATGGAAGATAGACCTGAACTCATGCGCCTAACAAAACTGATAAAGGAAAAGAAAATCAAAAAACTATTTGTATATGAACGAGATAGACTAGCTAGAAACGTATATGAATACATCTATCTCGTTCAGCTATTTCACGAATACAAGATAGATGTAATATTTACTGCAACCAATGCTACACCTTTCTCAGAGGATATCTTTATGGAGACTTGGTACGGCCTATCAGCACAGTTTGAGGGTAATCGTATTTCCTCTAGATTATCTGACGCAAGAAAACGAAATCCCCCATCTATAATCGGTTTTAACAAGAAAATCATAAAGCACAAAAATGGGTTTTCTCAGCGTATCTATAGCCCAAAGCCCGGGGTGAAAGATGAACTGAAAGACTTGTTTGAGGAATTTTCAGAAGTTCAGCATTTGGATGAAGTCTTTGAGATTATCATGAAATTTAAGAATCTTTTAGGTCGTGATGAATTTCGTATTCTTGATATACTTCGTAACCCTTTCTTTGCCGGGTCTTATAAAGATAATCAGGAGCAGTATCAGAGATTACCTAATGTCGAACCCATTATTTCGCTTGATACGTACTTGAAAGTTAAAGTTAAATTGGATGAGTTTGATATGGGAATCAACCAAGGCTTTACTCTGTCTACACACCCCGCTCTCATTACCCCGTACTGTGGCAAATGTCATAAGGAATTGAAGTTTAGAAAAGGTGCTATTGGTGATGAAGGTACTTATAAATGCAGTAGCCATAGTAAAAATATTATTGGTGTTAAGGAGCTGCATGAAAAAATAACAGAGGCATTAAAAATGAACTTAAGAAGAATCAAATTTGATGAAATAAGAAAGATCACACTTAAATCGGTGAATGGAAACATTAAGAGACTTAAACACGAATTCGATGAAAAGTATTCGAAATTAGAGAATATGTGCATCCAATTTACACAACGTTATAAACCAGACGATCAATCCGCTGCCATCCAGAAATCTGCCAAGCGGATTGATAAAGCAAAAGAGGAATTAAATGAAACGATTAGCAAACTAGATTCATTATATTGTTTAAAAGAAGATATCAACTCACTTATCGAATCAGTCACTACTCAGATGAAATCCGATCTGTTAGAGAAGGATTACATGGAATTGGCAGAACTACTTATTGAAAGCATTCAGGTGCATGAAGAATATGTCCAACTTAATTTCTACTTTAGCGACTTCTTTGTGAAGGGAGATCATTAACTAGATGGAACCAGACTTGAAAGTAGCCATTGGTATTGCTAGAAGATCGGATATTAAGCAACAGCAAAACGCATCAATCGAGACACAGTCCGAAGAAATCCAATCTCGGGCAAAACTTGAAGGTTATGAAGTCATTGAAATCTTTATCGATGATGCTAATAGCGCATATCATAAATTAGTAACTGCACGTAAGGCAATGAATGATCTCCTTGAAGCTGCTCTTGCAGAGGAATTGAATGTTGAGGCTATTTTTTTCTATGAGGAGTCTAGGTTATCTAGGCAATTCTATGATTTTACGTTATTTATTCACGATATCATAAAACAACAGAAACCACATATAAAATTCTTCTCCACCTGCACGTTAGGAGAATGGGATCCGTATAATCTGATGTCTGTAATGAAGTTTGCACATGCTGCCAAGGAATCCTCAATGAAATCTACTAGAGCTATTGATGGTCAAAATAGAGTTCTTCGAAACCAAGAAAGACCAGGTTCTAAGGTACCCTATGGATACAAACTAGTCTACCCATCTACTGATCAGGAGAGCCTTTCCAAAATAAAGGGCGAGCAAATAATTCATCCTGAAACGTCACAAATCGTAAAGTTTATTTTCCATCTTGCTTCCTGGGGACACAGTCAACAAAGCATTGCAGATCTATTAAACGAAGCAAGTATTTCTTCTCCGAGAGGAAAGTGTTGGAACAGCGGTACAATAGATTATATTTTATATAATGACCAGTATCTCGGACACCTTCCATGGAACATCCGAAAAAGCCGTAACACCACACGAAAAAAACAACGTGGCGAATATGATCTGATTTATAACCATCATGAGCCAATTATCAATGTCCATTTATGGCAAATGACACATCAGACTATTGAGCTTCACAAACAAAATGGAAAGAACAACAGCTCGCATTTTGTATTGAGAGGGATTCTATACTGTAAGAAATGTGATCAATCACTGATTGCAAAAAACGAAACTCCAAAAGGATCAAAACGCAGTTATCTCGTCTATCGCTGTCCAACCTGCAGACAAAGATTATCAGCAGATGATATTCATAACGAGATGCAAAAGGAACTATCCGCAAAGTTTCTTACTACATTGGCCATCATGGAAAACAATACATTAGCCGCCCTTATTACAAAAAGGCAGTTAAAGATTATAGAACACCGGGATGCAATAAGTACGAAACTAAAAGAGATACAATTCAAGGAGGAATTCCTTATGAATCAGCCAGAAAAAGCTTCTATCTCAAACTGGCATTCCATATCATCCATCGGAGAATTAAAATTAAAAAGAGATCTGGATAAAGCTAACACTTACATTGAGCATATTAATCTATTTCTAGAGGGCATCCAGTCCAACCAAGCTTTATCTCTACTGAACCTAGAGAGCTTAAGCAATATAGAATTACGTACATTGATACTTGTTCTCTTCAAGAGAATCACCGTAGACTTTGACAATGGAAGGCTACTTTATGTCGATTATAGGCTGACACCTTTCACCCAAATTGACCGTTATCTTGAAACTGTTAAATCATAATAAAAAATCTTCACTTACGCTCGACCTTTCACTCCTGGTTGAGCGTATCATTTTATCAATTTTACTACTTGGCATGTTACCGATGAACTAAACAACAGTCTGGGTATGTTACCGATTAGATCCGATATGCGTGGTCAGTGAAGTTGTTACAATTCCTGTATATCCCCTTATATCAAGCCTTTTGAGGGATTCAATTTCGGTAACGTATTCTGAACAGGATCCTGTTCAGAATACGTTACCGAAACCTTTTTTATCATTCTGGTCATGTTACCGATTAGTTAAACGTGTATTTTATTACACTATCCTAACAGGCTATTCACTTAAACACTTTCTATATTTTGATAATAAAGGTATAGGGGTAGCAACATCCCGCTATGCTCACTCCTTACAATTATCACACCTGCCAAAGGAATCAAAAAAGCCATCTCTGACCTAGAGATGGCTTTTTTTGTAGATTTCCCATTTTTTTATATCCTAATTCAATTTAACATTATATTTCTAAGTAGAAAACTTGAATCTGAATAACATCATCTTAAATTAGGGACTCAACAAACACTAGTTCTCAATTAGTTTCTCTAAATAATCAATCACGACGAAAACAGTAATCCACCCCTGCCACGTAAAGTAGGTAATAAATTACTTATTAAGACCTATTTGCCACCATTGTTTGGTGCTAATTGTTACCAGAGAACGTTGTTAGAGCTTGATTCTCTTTATATATTACTGTTTCTGCCTATATATTATATATCCTTAGTGTCAGGTCCTTAACATAAAACTGATACATGTAAAATCGTTTTTTAGGCATTCTCACGCGTTTATATGTAAATAAAGGGTTAAGCCTTCCAAAACGTTCCAAGCTACAGTAAATTTGTTATAGACAATTGAAACGGCAACGGTGGCCTTCGCAAGGATGGGAGGTGATCGTATGATTATTACTGTTGAATATGTTATAGCTTTCTGTGCAGTTTACGGAGTGCTTGAATCAATCAGAAATAACGAAAAAAAGTAACCCATTTCCTACTTTAGCAGTCAGGTTGGATTACTTTTGTACTTGCTTATAGCCACCGTTGAACGGTGCCAATTGTTGCTAAGGGGATGCTGCGCCAACAGCGTCCTCTTTTTATTTTGTGCTTCTTATTGTATTATATACTACTTCAAGTAGGTGATTCAAGCCTAATCCGTGGACTGTTCAGTGTTTTGATACCGATATAGCATGGTAATCCCCCAACTTCTCCGGTATTCCGCACATTGGACAAACCTTGTTTTTGTTGTATTCAATGATGGTCGATTTACAAAATACGAAGTTGTATTCTGTATAATGCTATTTTTCATGACCTGCTCCTCTTTCAAATTCTTTAGCTTTTCAATACACGAACAATATTCTTTTGTTTTTTAGTGACGACGTCTTTAGTGAATTCGTCAACTTGAACTTCAAGAACAGACGCTGGCTCTCCGTCTTCTTCTGTACTACGAAGAACTTTAGCTTGTTTGCCATGATGCTTTCCAAATTTAATGTATACATATTCCTCATATTCTCTTTTCATTTGTAACCGCTCCTTTTGTATTTCTTCTTTTACTATTTGCTGTAATTCTTTTTTCATTTCCCCTTTTACATCAACTTCCGATTTTGCTTGTTCAATATTTGATGTGCAAATAAAAATGGAATGAGAATAACAAACACTGACACAAGTAGAATTAACACAATTGATTGTGTTTTTATCGTATACGTTTTCTTACTAAGAAGCACATGAAGTCATGCGATAATATGTAAGCCAGCAATGACAAACAGGATGTGTATTAACATCATAATAGTTATTTCCACTAATCTATCGCTCGATGTTTATATTGCCGAAGCTCCTACCTACATACTGCCCACATTGCCCCACATTGCCGATGCTATATGCGAGAGGTTCTAAAATAGTCTCTTTTGTTTGTTAAGTATTGATTCTGTAGCAAATCTTTATGTAAAAAAGAAGGAACCAACAATTAAATTGCTTTGAACCATAAAAAAAGCACAAGATTATCAAGAGTTACTAGCTGAATTAGATTTATAAAAGACAAAAAGAATCCTTCAAAATCGTATGGATTCTTTTTTATTTAAACATAAAATTCCGCAATTGCACCCAATTGAATTATCCTGGTGTTACAGTAATTTTATTAAATCAATCTATTACATGCATATTGTTTAAAGGATAAAAGACGATTTTTGCGGTACCTACTATTTTCTTCTTTGAAATAAATCCAATGCTTGGATCTCGGCTATCTTTACTTACTTGACGATTGTCCCCCAGTACAAAATAGTGCCCATTTGGCACTACTGCTTCCCCTAGATACTTTTCTAACGTAAAATCTTCAGTAAGTGTCCTATTTTCTTTCAAAACCTTTTTATATTCCTCTAAATAAGGTTCCTCATATCTCTTACCATTAACAAAAAGCACATCTTTTTCATAAGAGATGTGGTCACCAGACATACCAATAATACGTTTGATAAAACTGGTATCTTCCTTTGTTTCTAAAACAACTACGTCAAATCGGTTATAGTTCTTTAATCTTGGTCCGATTTTATTTACTACTACTCTATCTCCGCCTTTAAATGTCGGCATCATAGAAGCTCCTTTAACCACAACAGGTGTAAGTATGAATGTATGCATACATAAAACAAATATAAGCGCTATACCGAGAGCTTTAATCCATTCTAACAGTTCATTTTTTTTGTTTTTTTTCAAATTCTTCATCTCCCTTACTTTTAGATAACTACGCATACATCGAACACTTGGCTATATAAGTACGTTATATCATAAAAAATTATTTCTTAAGGATACTGTCTGAATTAATATGAACTTGCCACTTCCCTGCCGCCTGATTTTCAGTTGATTATATTATATAAAAAGAAGAGGTATATATTAAAGACAAGAAAGGATTAACCCCTCGATTTTTATTCAAAAAAACAAAAAAGGAGCAACTCAATATTGCACCTTTTAATTACTAGCTTTATTATTATTTTGTTTAATTAGTTACTTCTCCACGATCCGGTTACTTGAACATTTACTGGTGTGGTGGCGTCATTACTATATTGTAATCTGACTAAACTTCCTTTAGCTACTGAATTTGGCAAGTTACGAGTATCGTTATCAGTTACACGTCTGACCCAACCGCCAGTGCCACTACTAGCTTGCATTCTTGCATCTAGAGTATAACTTCCACCCACTGAAGATGTTCTCAAGTTGCCAGGAGCACCAGTAGTCGTTTTAGTTTGGTAACCTGTGTACGCACTCCCGTTAAAAGACCCTACTGTAAGATTATAATTCGAGTAAGTTGTACCAGCTTGTACAGCACCTCCAGCTAAAAGCAAACCCAGAGTTGCACCAACAATTGCAATTTTCCTCTTTGATTTCTTCATTTTCCAAACCTCCAAGATAATGGTATTTTTGTAACTATTATTAATATATCATAATTAATATAATCTGCAAGTTATATTTTGAAATTTCTAAAAATAAAAGAAGACTAGCTACACAAGTAACTAGTCTTCTTTTGATTTGCAAACTAAGTAATTCACACTTAAATTGTTTAGTTACTTCTCCAAGTTCCTGTTACTTGGACATTTACCGGAGTTGAAGCATCATTACTAAATTGAACTCTAGCTGAACTTCCTTTAGCTACTGAGTTTGGCAAGTTACGAGAATCGCTATCAGTTACACTTCTGACCCAACCGCCAGTACCACTACTAGCTTGCATTCTTGCATCAACAGTATATTTCCCACCTACAGTTGTTGATCTCAAGTTGCCGTAAGCACCAGCAGTTGATTTTGTTTGGTAACTTGTGTAGCCACTTCCGTTAAAAGGAGCAACTGTAGTGCTATAACTTGAGTAAGTTGTTCCAGCTTGTACAGCACCTCCAGCTAAAAGCAGACCCAGAGTTGCACCAACAATTGCAATTTTCTTCTTTGATTTCTTCATTTTCCAAACCTCCAAGATAATGGTATTTTTGTAACTAGAATCAATATATCATAAATATATTAAAAAGCAAACATTATAATTAGAAAATTTAAAAAAGAGACTATCAACTTGTGTCGATAGTCTCTTTATACTCTATAAAATAAGTGAAACATTTTAAATTGATTCTAATTTACTTTGATTTATACGATATACATGATCACAAAGAACATCGATATCTTGTTGATTATGACTCGTCATTAAAATTGTCCGTCCTTCTTTCTTAAAAGCTAATAAAAGTTCTCTAATTCGATCCACACTTTCTATATCCAAACCGTTAAAAGCTTCATCTAATATAAGAACCTGTTGATCTTCCATAATAGCTTGAGCGATAGCCAGTTTTTGCTTCATCCCCAAAGAATAGTTTTTGACCTTTTGTGTTGCCTGTGGGTTTAATCCTACTAATTCCATTGTAACTCTAATTTTATTATCATCAATCTTATCTCTTATAACCGCCAATTCTTTCAAATTCTGAAATCCTGTCTTATTTGCAATATAACCTGGCCGATCAATAATAATTCCAAAGTTTTCAGGAAATCTTTTATTTTCATCTGAGATGGTATCATCAATTAAAATGGCACCACTATCTGGTAGTACAAAGCCACATATCATTTTAAATAACACAGATTTTCCTGATCCATTAGGACCAACAATTCCGTAAATCTTACCTTTCTCCACGTCTAAATTCACATTTTGAAATAATGTTAAGCCTTTATAGGTTTTACTTACATTCTTCACCGATATCGCGAACATAAAAACACCTCTTTTATATTTTTAAACTCTTTTTAAATAGATAATAAATAATCGAACAAACTAGTAAATTCATTATTAAAAGAATATTGGTTAGAAAGAAAGGTGAAGAATTAAACAAATAAACGAAACTGTTCAAACCTACTGGAATTAAGCCTGTAAAGTTTATGCCTGGAAACATTAAGACCATGAATATACTAAGCAGCACTACACCATGTATAGATTCTTTACTAACCCAAGTAACAATAAAGAGAATTAATACATAGAAAGAAATTTGTAAAAAGCCATTAATAAAATAATGATACAAAATTTCAAACAAAGTAGTGGGTATTAAAGTTATCTGGAAATTAAATTTTCCGGTAACTATAACGACTGTCACTAAAGTTAATACTATTAAAAGCGAGAGGAATAAGATTATTTTAAATATAAGAACTTTCATCCAACTCCAAAACCACTTGTATAAACTTCGGTAACGAATAATTTTGTAATACCCTATTTGATCAATTTCTTTGCTAAAGAAAAGCTGTATCAAATAAATGAAACCAAAATATACTATAGAGTAGGAGAAAAACGAGACATAAGAAAAGTTATCTGCACTTACTCCACCTAAAAACACCAAACAGATATCCCAAACGCTTAAATTACTATAAGAATAACTTGTTACGATTAATCCTGTTAAGCAAAGTACTAAATAAATAACTAATGGTAGATTCCTTAAGATAGAATCCTTATTTATATTTTTTTTTATTTTTCCCGTGTTAATTAACATTAGAATAGAAGCTAAAACTATTATTAAAAAGAAGATGAACAATAAATTGACCGACCCGTATACATTAAAAATTTTAGCAATTGATAAATACGTTGAAGGGAATAATGCTGATAGTTTAGGTGGCAGCATCTTGAAACTAATTATCCCTCCTAGGAACACACTAATATTGATAACAATTAAAAACATACTTTTTTTTGTTAGAGCATATATAGCCGATAAGACAATATGCATAAATGATATTGCTAAAATTATTAATAAAATTTGTTCTAATAAGACAATTAAAGGAAACCTAAAATTCTCTGCTAACTGAAAAAGTGGATTGCCATAGCCATCTATTGCACTTAATGAACTCCATTCCCAAGATTGAGGGAATCCAATTATAATAAACACTGATAGTAGTACCCATACGAACAACAAAGGGAAGAATACTGTCCAGAATCTAAAAAGGCTATAATAAATCCAATTTTTATAGGATCCTAATCGTATAAGAATCTGTTGATTAAAGCTTTCCAAAATAACCTTGGCTGAAATAAATAATGTTAAAGGTGTAATAAAGTATATGATAAGATACATATCGTTCATTAAGCGTAAAGTAATATCCCAATTATTAAAGGTTAATCCCAAATGTTGCGCCGAACTAACAATATTTTTTTTCAAGAATAATCCATAGAAGAAAATCACGATACCTATTATTAACCAAATGTAACTGAAAGATTTTTCAATATGATGCTTTCGAAATATGGACTTCATTTTATAACATCCGTTCTCTTTTTTTTATAAAGAATACGAATATGATCACTAATATCATCACTAAAAATAGGAAGGGAATACCAACTGTCCATAAAGGCTGTTTAACAATGTTAAAAGGGAAAATTGTACTTAATGGCGAGTATTGCGGGATTCCAAAGATTCCCGTTATGAAATTAAAGATATGATAAAATAGAAAGGGAGCTGAAAAGGCTACAAAAGAGTTATTTATTACTAACAATAGCATGAATGCAATTGTCGTATATAATGCGGCATTTAATGCTACCCATAATGAATAAATTAACGCATATACAATATTTCCATAAGGCAAAAGCTGAGAAAAAGTGAATTCAGGTATCACAGTATGATTATCCATAGTTGTATAATCAATAATCCCAATATGTGGTTCTATATAGATAGAAAAAATGAATGGGACGAAAATCAATAGAAATATAACACTTGCAGTTAAGTAAGCATTAGTTAATGCTTTGCTTATTAAATAGATATGGAATGGTACTCTAGTACGCGTATAAGTTATAAAGTCATTTCTTTTCTCTTGCCAAAATAATGGTAAGTACACCATGATTACGAGAGCCGGGAAGAGCAATGGAATATATGTCGTTATGGTCTCTTGGAAGACTTCAATTGGTTTAAAAAATTGATAAGTTCCTTTAATTACAAAGAATTTAACTAAAGGAAGCAATAATATAATACCCATCCATGTAATTAAGTTTTTAAAAGTAAATGCCTTTTTAAATTCAACAAGCAGTTGTGTTGCTAGCATCTTGTCTCCTCCTTTAATAATTTTCTTTTAGAATATGGATAAAGTCGTCATAATCAACCTCTAAATTTTTCAATACGGCAAGTAGTTGTCTAGTTTCTTTTTCAAATGTTTCTATTCGTACTTTTTCAATTATAGATTTTTCAATCTGTACTATTTTTTTTCTGTTAATAGTTAGAACTAACTTCTCCTCTTCTAAATTTCTTAAAGAACGTTGAATTGTATTAGGGTTTGCTTTTAACTGATTAGAAAGCTTTCTAATCGATGGTATTCTTTCACCTGGAGTTAGATCACCAGTCATTATTCTTTTTTTAATATGACGAGTGATTTGATTTGATGTAATTCCCATTTTTCATCCTACCCATGAATTTCTTATTTAGTGTTATTAATCCATACCCAACAATATTTAATAATAACAAAGATAAAACTCTCCAGATTTTCACTTCTCCTTTATTAAAAAGCTGAACAACACCCCATATAGTAAATAAGACGTGATAAGTTGTTAAACTTATGATGAATAAGACAAAACCAATTTTCCTTATATCTAAAACTTGTAAAGTAATATAAGTATTATTATCTTCATATAACAAATTTGATTTCAATATGAAGGGGATTAAACTATTTACTTCTGTAACATAAACATAGCCTTCCTTTTGGTTTTTAGTTTTTGCTTCAAAGATAAAACTCTCTTCATTTAAAATTTTATCTTTGTCTGTAGATGAATGTTCACTTTCCAACTGATATGCTATATCAGCGTATACAGAATCATGCTTTGCACCTAAAAACAACATTAAGATAAATAAAATACTAGAAATAAATAGTAGAGAAATACCAATTGTTAAAAGCCCATTTATAAATTTTTTTTGACGTATTTGCATTATTGAAATCAACTTTTCTATTTGCTCTACACCACCAAAACGATCTACAGCAATATTAAATGCATCGCTATATGAATAACCTTGTCTCAACAATTCTTCAACGGATTCAGTAAGATGGAGACGTGTTTCTTCTTTTAATTCTATGGTTTGTTGATCCTTCTGTTTTGCCTTCTTATATAAATTATTTACATACTCATTAATCAAGGACATTTATGTCCTCCTTTATAACAACTGATATGTTCAAACAGCTATCAATAATGTCCCTCATGAAAAACCATTCCTTGATTTTTAATTTGAGATTTTGGTTTCCTAAAATATTCATTTTATAATATTTCCGCCGCCCCCCCGCACTCTTCTCATTGCCCCAATAAGAAGAAATAAATTGATTTTTTTCCAATCTCTTTAAAGATAGATAAAGAGTTCCTTCTTTTAATTCAAAGCTGTCATCAGATATTAGGCGTATTTTTTTAGCAATTTCATAACCATACATATCCTTACTATTTAATAAAGATAAAATTAATAAATCTATATGGCCTTTTAACAATTCCTTATTAATATCCAAATAATCAACCCAATTCAAAGTGTTAAATTTCTATATTTTCAGATTAAACTGTATTACTGTATAAAGCAAGGTATTTTTTTATTAAAAAGAAATTTTACAATATATTAGGCTAACGGTAATATATTGTAAAAAAGCACAGAAATAATTAAACATTAAATTAATAAAATTATTATTATATAGACTCAGTAAAACAAGGAATTCAAGGTTGTTAAAAGTGGTGATTGATTTACTTGTGGACATGCTAACGGATCGACTAATAATCACGATATTTCATTGATAATTGAATTTTCAGATTAGTAAGTTGCAATTTTTATCTCTAATGCCTAACCAATATTTTTGAGGGATACTTATTCTAATACTAAGTCAACATACATTTCTTTATAATAAAAGTCGTTATTCTAGAAGAATAACGACTTTTATTATGGCCTCCATTTAACTCTGAACGTCCTCAAAAAACTGTATATTAAGCTCTCCTTAACTATTCTTACATAGACATTTCACAAAAGGAGGCCAAACTTATTTAAATGCAATAAAATTAATAACTGTCTCTCTTCTTTATAAATATAGAAGGTGTAAAATTCTTTAAAAGTTAAATACTTTATCATCTTATATGTGATTAGAAAGGAAAGTAGATATCTCCTTTTCCTCATGAATGTCTTTAATACAACTTTTTTCCACTAATTATTTTCTTTTTATCCTTTTTTTGTAACATACTACGCAAGAAAAGCCTTGATAAATTGTTTCTTTCCCCTTGGATTACCGCAACATTCAGTCTCAATATAACAGATCACCTGCTAACCGATTTGCTAACCAAATTGCTAACAGAATTATTTTTTTGTGTTGAATTCAATATACTGGGTTGAATTGGAAAGTGCCAAAACCCTTGATACATTAGTCTTTTTTGAATTCAATTGAACTCTATTTATTCAGTTGAACTACTAATATAATCTTGACAGGGTAGAGGTCGCTGGTTCGAGCCCAGTAGGAATCATCATACGAAACACCTGAAGCATAGCGGTTTCTAGTTCAATCTAGAGACCGCTATTTTTTTTGTTTTGTTAAATGCCGACATTTTGAGGGTAGAACGCTGTTACCTAATGTTTTTTAGTATCTTTTAACATAGAAGGAAACGGAATTACCCTTGCCTTTGGTCACATCGAGAAATAGAATTAAGTTATCAAAAATAAGAGCAGGCGTTCCCGATGCGTTATCTAACTGAAGAAGAAACCGACATAGCTTCACGCCTTTTATATTTGGATACCGCAATTGAGATTTTGCAAAAGAAGTGCCCCAAAAACTTTTGAATATGCTATTAAAGCAGCTATGGAGAAAAGAAGAATATTAAAGAAGGAAATGTTAAAGAGAAAAATTAAAATTGTACATAATGAATCATCGGAGAACTTCACATACTTCACGTTTTATGTAGGGCAGAAAGAACAGCATTCGCCTTATTTAAAGTCGACTTTGACTAGGCATGTAAAAAACGTAGTGGACGAATTGACTCGTAAGAATCATGCGATGAAACATAGAGGATGGACGACTTATTGAATTTCATGGCTCAAGAAATGATGGTTCTATAGTTGAAAACGTTCGTAAGCTAAGAGAAGAAATTAATAAACTTCTTAATGAAATCCAATACGGAAGAACAACTTCATTAGACGACATGGAAAGCCTTTTCAAATAAACAAAAAAATCTCCCACTCTGTAAAATGAAAGATAAGTGAATGTATTATTTAGGTTTTTTGGTTTCTTCTATTTATTTTATTAATGATAATATTAAAGTTACAGATTTATCTACGAATGATCGCTCCGGATGAGATTTCAATAAAACCGTTATTCCAATTAACGCAACAACTAATGTCTGAGCTAAGGCTTTATCATCTAGGCTGCTTTCTAACTCACCTGATTTAATACCTTTTAGAAGAGTTTCTTGAAATATGACGGAAAGATACATTTCATGCTCCCTCGTAAGAATTTCAAATTTTTCATCGTGTGGGGCAAGCTCTATAATTGTATTAATACAAAAGCAGCCCTTACTTACTTTGTTCTTGTATTCTTGTTCTATCATTTCTTCAAATAGATTATGAAATGCAGCCTTCACAGATGTAGCGTTTTGTAGCTTTTTTCTAATAAGAGAGGCATGTAAATTAGTATATTTACGTAAAGCAGCTTCAAACAGTTTCTCTTTATCTCCGAACGTTGCATATAAACTGGGGCGTTGTATTCCCATCTTGGCTGTTAAATCACTAATAGATGTGGCGGCGTATCCCTTCTCCCAAAAAAGCTCCATAGCATCATCCAATGCTCTTTCCTTATCAAATTCACGTTGACGAACCATGATATATCCCCCTTTAATAAAACTGAATTCTCTAATAATAGCAATCTTACTTTTGATTTCGTTTTAACTGTTCAATGATTCCAAATCTGTCGACTTGAATCCAATATTCCACTATTTTTTGCTTTTCTAGCCGGTATACGGCACTGCCAATTTCAATCACTTCTTTGTTTGTGGGAAGGTATCTCTCAAATTCTGCAATATGCTTTCCAATCTGTTTCCACCTAACATAAACATTCTGATTTCGAGAAAAAAGTTCTTGAATTTCAATTTTAAAGTTTCCCCATACATCCAACATTTCGTGTATATGATCTGCATAATTCTTAGGTGATCTTATGATTGTCTCCATATTTTCCGAATTCATTTGATGAGCCTTTACTTCTTTTGCCATGAAGATTTCAGCTTGTTCAGGTTTGTTACCCGATCTGACAACTTCTAAAAAACTTTTTATAATCTGTTCATTGGTCTGTATTAATGGAGGTGATGCTTTTAAAGTTGCTTCATCTCTCAATTCATTTATATCCATTGTTTGATTCAGTTCATCAATTGCTACGTCACTATCAAATTTTCCTTTTCCTCTCATATCAAAACCTCCTCATTTTGTACCAATTGGTATATTTTAATTTTAATCATTTTTTTCTTTTTGTCAATATAGAGTAGTTTTTCATTTAACTCTTACAATTGAAATACTTAGCGTTGTGCTTATAACCCAATAAGTTACAGTTATTTTTTGTTAAGCAATAAATGATGCACAAAACTAACTTGACACTGAAAATAAGTTATGTTTATAATCAAAAAGCATTTATGTACCAATCGGTATATTATACTTATTGGTAAATTTAATGGAAAGGTGCTGTACTTAATTGGATAGTAACGATAAAAATATAAAGTTTACTGAAGAGTTTGCTACAAAAAAAACAGAGGGGTTACAATTAGCAAACAGTTCGGGCATGTCTAGATATACAGAACTATTACTAGCAATAGCCTGTGGTATGGCTGTTGCTAATATCTATTTCGCCCATCCATTACTCGACTCAATAGCTACTGAATTCCGTATTGATCCCTCTACCATTGGAATGGTAATTACAATTACTCAGATTTGTTATGCATTAGGTCTGCTGTTATTGGTCCCTCTGGGTGATTTATTAAATCAACGACATGTGATTATGGGTCAAATGTTAATGCTAGTTGTTGCTTTAGCTGTTGTTGGAATAGCCCCTGCCAGTATAGTATTTTTCATTGGTATTGCCGTGGTAGGTTTGCTTGCCACTGTTACACAAACTCTAGTCGCATATGCATCAACATTAGCTGTTTCTGCTGAACGTGGAAGAGTAGTTGGTTTCGTTACAAGTGGAGTTGTCATTGGCATCTTACTGGCAAGGACATTTGCTGGCATAATGACTGATCTTGGTGGTTGGCGTTCTGTCTACCTTTCTTCAGCTGTATTCATTCTGATTTTGATTGGCTTACTACACAAAGAACTTCCGAGTACGGTTTACAAGCGTCCATCTCTATCCTACTCAAAATTGTTACATTCTGTTCTAATGTTATTTGTACAAGAAAGGATTCTACTTATTCGTGGGATATTGACACTTTTGATTTTTACTGTTTTTAGTACTTTTTGGACTGTATTGGTGTTACCGTTAAGTACTCCACCTTACTCATTTTCACATACTGCTATTGGAGCTTTTGGTCTGGCTGGAGTTTCTGGAGCATTAGCCGCAGCACGGGCTGGGCGACTGGCTGATCGAGGATTAGGACAACTGACGACGTTTGCAGCATTAGTGTTACTAATAGCATCATGGTTCTTTATTTACTTTATTAACGATTCAATTCTCATATTAATTATTGGCATTATCCTTCTTGACCTAGCTGTACAGGCAGTTCATGTCACCAATCAGAGTTTGATTTTCACAGTCCTCCCTGAAGCAAGAAGTCGGCTTACTGCTGCATACATGGTTTTTTATTCTGTTGGCAGTGCCATGGGTTCCATAATTTCAACCAACATATACGCAAATTATAGCTGGAAAGGGGTAAGTTTATTCGGAGTCTCTGTCAGTGCTTTGGCTCTTATATTTTGGATGGCTACCTACCGTCTTACTAAGAAAATTATGCAGAAGTAACTTCGTAGCAGATGTATGTTTTTAAATTAAACAAAAGGAGATAGAAATTAATTCTATCTCCTTTTCACTTAATTTCAGAAAATTACGTTTATCCTCCCTTTCTAACCTTTTTATTTTTAAGAAATGGTTATCAATTTCCAAATTCAATTGAGTGGCTCGATTGCGGAAGACACTTTTAAATTAACTTGTTTAACAATATTTCACTTCTATGAAGAATGCCTTTTTTCAAGCCCTTCTATCCTGTTGAATACTATACATATAATGTGTGACATTATATAAGAGACTACTATCCAAAATAATTTTATAATAAACCTTGACTTTTAATAAAAATAAGGGTAGTCGGATTTTTATTATCTCACGCGAAGCTTCTGCCCCACATTGATTTTATTTATGCTTTTTAATTTATTCCAAGCTTTAACCTTATCTACACCGCTACCATACTTAGTTGCTAATGCAGATACTGTATCTCCTGCTTTTACTGTATGATACTCCGTCGCTGGTTTACCTTCACTGGCTGTTCCACTCAGCTTAATATTCTGCCCAACCTGTATTACATCAGCATCATAATAAAAGGTGGCGGTAGTATGGATGATTTGACTTTTAACGAGAAGAAGATAGCCGAAAGATTCTTATTCTTGGATAATGCTATTGATGTACTGGAAGCTGAATTAAAAGGATTGGACGATGGCTATTTCAAGATAAAAGATTCGTACATAGATAAAGCTATAAAAGCTGTATATAGGGGCAATTAGAACATCAGGAATTAAAACAAGAAATGCAGCACCTTAAAATGAAGGTTGAACATGATAACACGACAGATAATGTATATAAGTCCATGTTTTTTACGGGAAAGAGATTAGGAAGCGATATATATTTAAAAACGAGACTGGTTTACGAAATAAGAAAAGTGATGAATGAATTGTTGGATTCATCTGCAAGGAAAGATTAATACGGGAGAAATAACTGGTAGTAAAGTGATGATGCTAAAAACCGTATTTGAGTACGCGATAACTCTTAATACTGCTGAAGCAAACTTCTATGTGAAGGAAGAAGGACCGAACAATAAATATGCTTTGGAGCATAAAAAGAAAGCGCAGGGTTATCAAGAATTGCTAGCTGAATTAGATTTTTAAAAGACAAAAGAATCCTTCAAATCGAATGGATTCTTTTTTACACTGAACATAATTTGCAATAATAGCGCTTGCTTGTTGAAGGTCGAGAACTTTTTAGATGGCTCGCAATTATTGAACTTCAACAACCACCCAATTAATTTAACAATAAAGCTTTGTCAAATATCAATATCTAAGTGATGATGGTCAATCCTTATGCTAAAGTAGTTCATTGCTTGTGGTTGTTTTTCAGTCACCTTGGTAAGCTTATGACTATCGTAATATTAAAAAGATAGGCAGAATATTCTGCCTATCTTTTGATTTATAGAAGCTCAGTTCTTAATTTCTCGTAAATAATAATTATATAACTCATTAATAGAAGAACTAGAAAGTAAGTGGGTAGCTGCTTCGATAGACTCTCTCTTCCAATCAAACCAGCGCATCTCTTTTAACTTCGCAATTTCTTCTTCTGAAAAACGCTTCTTTACTTCTTTTGCAGGGTTCCCGCCAACTATAGTGTAGGGTGCTACATCTTTTATTACAACTGAACCTGCTGCAACAATTGCTCCTTCACCAATGGTAACACCTGGCATAATCATTGCATTCATGCCAATCCATGCATCACTTTCTATAATTGTATCTCCTTTTGGTTTAAAGGAATGCCTAATTTGATCAACAAACGGATAAACAGTAATCCACTCTGCATGGTGATTGTGATTTCCCCCCATCAGAATGACGACACCTCCTGCGATACATACATAATTACCAATAATTAATCGATCTATTTGCCATCCAAATTCCTCGATTGGGTTGAATAAGCTTCTAGATTTTTCATCTCCCCATAAATACCTCACGCATCCGTCTTCAAATGAATAGTTATCATAATAACCGGAGTAATAGGAGTAATCACCGACTTCGATTAATGGATTCGTTACGATATCCTTTAAATATTTAATCTCAGACCAGTGGTTAAATTCGTTTTTATTCATTTTGATGTCCCCGCTTCTAAGTTATTTTCGTATATTGATTACTTAGAAGCTAAATGCGGTAGCTACATTCTTAAGCATTTTTAGACGGCGAACCATCGGAATCATCCTTCCTTAATATCTCACGAGAATTATAGCAACGACTTATTTTTCCGTCAAATTCTCTCACTAAATAGTAATAGGGTTAGAAGACAAAAAAGTGATATAAAATATATTTAGTGATTTTCCAAATTGTTGTTTACATTCATGATACCGATATTCCACAATCTGATCCGTCTGTTTCTCACTCTTTCATAAATTGATTAGCGAATAATGTCAAATTTCCTGCCTGAAATAAATAAATTTAGTTTCTACTAAACTAAATTATATGACACACAGTTATTTTTTTACATGAACACAATAAAAACCGCCACCCTTTTGAGCAGCTATAGTATAGTAACATCCAATAAATTTTCAGTTCTAATTTCTGTCTTTTCTTCGTTCCTCAGTAGTAGCAGATTCCAATACCTATCCACTTCTTTAATTCTTCCTTTATCTTTCAAAATAAAACTATCATTATAATATGTGATTCCTATTTTCAGATGACTAACTTCCGCCATCAATATTTTCCCGTTTATGATTTCTATCTCTTGTTCATCAAGCTCAGGTTTTTTAACTTTTGTTGCTTCTTTTACAGCTTCATTCCTAGCCGCTCCATGCTCCGGCAAAATAAAACCGTTCCAATGCATTTTCGTATTCATGCACTTACCCTCTTTCTAACGGCACCAGTTGATAATATATTCTCCATCTTGAAAGTGCGCATCTGGTGTCTTACATAGCAATAGGCTTTGACATACTGATCAGTTACAGGTAGAACACGAATGGTTCGCTGAGACACCTGCCCCATTGAATTCATGTAGATGACTTCGATTGGCTGCTGATTTATAAATGATCTAGTGAGTAAAACGTACATTCAAAAACCCCCTAAACAAGAATATTTGTTCTCACTTTATAAGAACGTTCGTTCTTGAACAAGTGAATGTTAGCAAACAAAAGGAAAGGGTGCTTAATTTTTATCTTTGTTGGTGTGGAATAAAGCTTGCTCAAAATTAACTTGAAAACCTATATTTTATGATAAATAAAAGAATCCATTTAAAAAACCTCTATGTATTAGCCGTACCGCTCTTTAAGCTTGTTCATACATTACAAGAAAGGAGGTAGATTAATATGGATAATTACGATCAGCACAAACGATGTCCTTATTGTAATGACAAGCATTGTGATTGTGGTTGGGATTTTGATTGGGATCAGGATTTTGATTGCGATTTTGATTGCGATTTTGATTGCGATTTTGATTGCGAAAACATAAAATGCCGAAGAGGAAAATAAGGGCCACCAGGGCCACGTGGAGCTACCGGACCTGCGGGTGCTACCGGACCTGCCGGCGATACTGGAGCCACGGGTGCTACTGGACCTGCGGGCGATACTGGAGCCACGGGTGCTACCGGGCCTGCTGGAGCTACTGGACCTGCGGGCGACACTGGAGCCACGGGTGCTACTGGACCTGCGGGCGACACTGGAGCC
>Ga0153999_1000177_pt1 | contig 31877 bp, 40 predicted proteins | sample TSNC083MetaG_FD_104675 | JGI IMG/M metagenome (GOLD analysis project Ga0153999, IMG submission 104675) | Attine ant fungus gardens microbial communities from North Carolina, USA - TSNC083 MetaG | ecosystem: Host-associated > Fungi > Mycelium > Unclassified | place: USA: North Carolina, Lumber... | reverse complement strand
GCAATAATAGCAATATTTCGAATATCATCTCGCAAATTCATATGAGTAGTTCCTCTTTTCTAAACAGGATCTTTAACTTACATATTATAGCACATGTTCAAGTTAATGAAAAAGGAAAAATTTAAGGATTTTTGACGTTTTTCATAAAATCCTTGTTTCCCTTCAAAAAAGCACACCGCGGTTCGCGGCAAAACGCCACGTTCCGCATGTATGCTACTCCATTTCCTGTTCAATTTCAACTTCATCAAATTCATTATAGTTATTGGCAATACCTTCAAAGTTACCATTAATATCTGCAGCTGCAATACCTTCAATCGCTTCTGTTTCACCAACATATTCATCGCTATTTTCGTACATTTCATCATAATCGGCTTTGTCCTCATAGAAATCAGAAGGGCTATCTGATGTGCCATAACGTGCTACATCCTGCCATGTATCTTCTGCATCATAACCGACTTGAGTCTCTTCCGTCATTTCATCTGGATTAATGTTCGGGCTGTAAATCTCCTCTTCTGGAGGACGCTTTTCTAAATAAACAGGTTGGTGATTCGCGTGTTCGAAGCATTTGTCCGCTGTTGGAACAGCCTCAAGACGCTCATACGGAATATCACGTCCACATGCAGAGCATATTCCATACGTCCCTTCTGCCATTGCATGCAAAGCACAATTAATATCTTCCAGTTCCTTCTCCGCATGTGCATTTAAAGCAATATCTTTCTGACGTTCAAATAATTCTGTACCTAGGTCACCTGGGTGATTATCATAATTCGATAATTCTCCAACAGACTCTTTTGCATGTTCAAATGCCTGTCCGTAATGATCCTGAACGTTGTTAATAAGCATATTTTGTCTATTTTCTAGTTCCTTCTTCAAATGATCTCGTTGTGAATGGGAAATCATGATGTCGCCTCCTGCTGATTCTCGTCAAGTTACTATGTGCAGTGGAGGCACTTTGATTCCTGTTTTAACGACCACGGACCATGTCAATATGTGGTATACCTACATCTTCATATACATCCGAAATCGCCTTGAACCCTAAACTACCATAGAAACCTTCAAGATGAGCCTGAGCTTGGACTTTAATAACAGGTTCATGCCAATTTCCTTCAATATGGGCAATCGCCTTTTCCATCAATTTAGTTGCATAACCTTGACGGCGATACTCATTTCCTACGAGAACACGTCCAATGGATGGAAGTGGATATTTGGTTCCTGCTGGTAACATTCGGCAATAAGCGACAATTGAACCATCTTCAGCTTTTAAATAGCAATGCTCAGCTACTTTATCGAGTCCATCAAGATCAAGATCCATGCAATGCTGCTCAACAACAAATACAGCACAACGCTGTTTCATGATTTCGTATAGCTCGTCTATTGTACATTCTGTGAATTTCTTGATGTTCCACTTCATTATTTGCACCATCCTTTTTTTCTGTATTATTATTCTAAATTGAATTACAATTAAGGAAAAGCAAAAATACTTAGAAAAGGGAGTCGATTGGTATGACTAATTTTAAAAAACCGACTGTCGGCTTTATCGGGACAGGAGTTATGGGGAAAAGTATGGCTGGACATCTTCATTCAGCCGGTTACCCATTAAACGTATTTACACGTTCCAAAGATAAAGCACTTGACCTTATCGCAACAGGAGCGGCTTGGAAAGAAACCATTGCTGATTTAGCAAAGGATTCAGAGATTATTATTACGATGATTGGCTACCCCAAGGATGTTGAAGAAGTATATCTAGGTGCAGAAGGCCTACTTGCAAATGCAAAAAAAGGCAGCTATCTCGTTGATATGACAACGTCCAAGCCATCTCTTGCCAAAGAAATAAGCGATGCAGCTAAAATCAAAGGTTTGCACGCTATTGACGCCCCAGTTTCTGGCGGTGATATTGGTGCAAAAAATGCCACGCTCGCTATAATGGCCGGTGGTGAAAAGGATGATTTCGAACATTTACGTCCTCTTTTTGAAATTATGGGTACGAATATTATGCTACACGGCCCTGCCGGCTCTGGCCAACACGCCAAAATGTGCAATCAGATCACAAACGCATCGAATATGATGGGTGTCTGCGAGGCCATTCTATATGCCAAAGCATCCGGACTTGATCCTGTTAAAATGATCGAAACCGTCTCTTCTGGAGCTGCCAACAGCTGGGCACTCGAGAATCTCGGAACACGTATGCTTAAAAACGATTTTGAACCTGGATTCTATGTAAAGCACTTCATTAAAGACATGACTATCGCATTAGAATCAGCACTAGAAATGAACATCAAACTCCCAAGTTTAACCCTTGCCCTAGACCTATATAAACAACTAGCCCAGATGGGAGAAGAAGACAGTGGTACACAAGCATTAATTAAATATTTTGAGTCTGAAGTGTGAAACTGGCTCGTTTAGAAGTGTAGTTCATAAGAACGTCTTCGTAAAGCTCATGAACTTTTGAGCTTGCAGGAGAAGGGCTTATGACACAAGCTTCTAGCCAGTTGAACCGGACAATCGAAGTGTGAAACTGGCTCGTTTACAAGTGTAGTTCATAAGAACTTAATCAGAAAGCTCATGAACTTTTAAGCTTGTAGGAGAAGGACTTATGACACAAGCTTCTAGCCAGTTGAACCGGACAATCGAAGTGTAAAACGGGCTTGTTTAGAAGCGCAGTTCATAAATAAACATTAACACATAAATTATGTCACTTTCTCATAGCTTGAAATCTAAATAAAAAAACGGAAGAATCCTGTATCAGGCTTGCTTCCGTTTTTCTATTTCTTCTTGTACAATGAAAGCCAAATCATGGTTACCGAAAAGATCTAGTACATTAAATAATGTCTCATCAGCAATATCGCCAGCTTCTGTCTTTGGGACAGTTAATCCCAGTGCACCATGCAGTGCTGGATTCTTCGTTTGGTCTGGATATGCTTTAATATAAAGTGATTCAGGATCTAGATCATGGTTTACACACCACTGAGCGAATACAAGAATCATCATTTGTTCATCTTTTTTATAGCTTTCAATTACCTGTTCTTCGATTTCTTTTTTATTCATTTAGGATTCCTCCTCAAAAAAATCAAAAATAAAAGGCTTATCTCAAAAGATAAGCCTTTTATCGCTGTATGGTAATCGTCTTATTAGAGGCGAGTTACGTTTGCAGCCTGTGGACCGCGGTTGCCTTCAACGATTTCGAATTCTACTTCTTCGCCTTCTTCAAGCGTTTTGAATCCTTCTGTTTGGATAGCAGAGAAGTGTACGAATACATCGTCACCGTCTTCGCGTTCGATGAAACCAAAACCTTTTTCAGCGTTGAACCATTTTACTTTACCAGTCATTTAAATGACCTCCTTAGACAAATATCGTGCAAAGTAATTGAATGATGATAAATACTTTTACACCACTTTGTTCAAAAGAGATCGTAAAGTATTATTCCAATTTCAATTTCCTTTTGCTCTTATTACTATAACCTTCTATTTTATAAAATGCAAGCGAAACTGAGAAATACTTTTAAAAAATGTGTTTTTTTCTCAATTGATCTAAAAACACCATTATTTTGAAGGATTACTGGACTTTTACAAATCCAGATCTCTCGGTGGCTCGCCTTTTTTATTTAAAAGACGGATATGCAATGGCTCAATTTCCAGGATGAGGATATTATCATCATCTGGGCCATCGAACCAGACTTTCATTTTATCACTCCACAGCTTATCAATCAACTGTTGGTTCGTACTTTCTTTTACTTTACCTTCATATTCCACATAATCATCGCCGAATCCTTCACCGTCATATCCAAGAAGTACATGCACGTACGGGTTCTTTTCAATTTCATCTACTTTGTGTGTTTCTTTGCTGGTAATGGTATAAAGCTTCATATTGTCATGGAAGAACGTCATATACCTTGTATTCGGTCTGTCCTGACTTACCGTCGCAAATGTTCCGACGTAGCTGTTTTCTAGAATGTTCTCGATTGCTTGTTTCAAATCTTGCTTATTCAATGAAGTACACTCCTTTAATTTGTTCAGATAAATAAAGTATTCCTTTTATTGAACAAACTAAACATGTAACAACTGCTAATTACTAGGCCTGTTTCTTGATGATTTTTGAAGGATCATAACTTGAAAGATCGACATCAAGCGGTATTCCAAGAGCAAGGCATGCCAACTGTTCAGCCATGTAAGGTGCCATTGTTAGACCCGACGATCCAAGTCCGTTGGCAACAATGAAATTTTCATAGCCGGGCATAAAACCCATGATTGGAACAGATTCTGGTGTCATCGGACGGAATCCGACTCTTGTTTCCAATATCGTAGCATCCGAAAGCTGGGGTGCTATGTCCAATGCTTTATGAAGAATCTCATGTACGCCTCCCACTGTCATACGTCGATCAAATCCTGTATTATTCTCTTGAGTCGCACCTACAATTAGACGGTTACCAGAAACAAGCATGTACTGATTAAACGGCGATTTGGCAACAGGCCAATCGCTACCATCCATCCCATCAAGAGCTATATGAATGATCTGCGCCCGTTGTGGTCGAACATCGAGATATAATTGTTGTTCTGCTAAAAGAGGTTCGAGCAACTCTGCCATCCAAGCTCCATTTGCGGCAATAACCTGCTCAGAATGGATTTCTTCACCATTAACTAAAATACCTGCAATACGTCCTTCTTCTAGAAGAAGAGATGCTTTACCCGTAATTAATTCTGCACCATGTTTCCTAGCTCCCTCTAATAAAGCGTTGCGCAGCAATCTACCATCCACACGTGCTCCTCCGGATACATAAACAGCACCGAATCCACTCCTTAATAAAGGGAAACGCTCCAGGACATCCTGATTATTTAAAATTCCAACTTCACCTATCTCAGGTGCATCCTCGGTCCGAGCCATAATAGTATTGTACAATTCATTAAGTTTCTGTTCATCTTCTTGCAAACTAAGAGAACCAACCTGTGCATACCCGGTTTCTTTTATACCATCTGCTTCAAGTTCTTTAATCAGCTTTGGATAAATACGTGCTCCACCTTTAGCAAGGGCATACCAAGCAGCATTTCTTCGTTTCGACACCCAGGGACAGACAATGCCCGCTCCGGCATCTGTCGCCTGTCCTTCATCTTCTGCGTCTACAAGAATCACAGTTTCCCCAGCTTTAGCCAACTTGTAAGCTATAGCTGCACCAAGGATTCCTCCACCAATTATAATCGTTTTCCCCATTCGAAAAATCCTCTCTATTTCGCTTCCATTAATATAACAAATAAGCATTTAATCAGCCATTGAAAGCTATATTGCTAAAGGCCTAATTCGTTAGCTGGAAGATAAAATCTATTGAAAATATAACGATGCATAAAAACAGAGAAAACAGCTTTTACATTCATAGAGCAATACATCGACTATGCTTCTTACAGCCCCACATATTAAAGCTTTTAGGAAAAGTAGAATCTTGGCTAACTTCCTACACACTAGACTAGTTGCACCTAAACCTTTTATATCTTTTCAACAAACAACCTTTATTCTCTAATACAAAAGTATTCATATTCTTTTTAGCCCCATTGAAAAACATATTAAACGTTGCTATAATAACGTTTGTGCAAGATGAAAAACCAAATATCTGAACCGACATTTGTATCTTGCAAATATATTTCCGCCCTTAATAGGGATAAAATGAGTTATACACATTTAAAAAATCACTGTGTTAGCAAAGAATTTTATATCTACATTCCAAATAAGGCTTAAACTCATATATAAAGAAATTAGTCAAAACGTGGTCACATGGTCAAAATGTGGTCACGTTTTTTTGTATTCTAATGGAAAACGATTAAATAAAAAATAGCCACCATTTTAGGCAGCTATAATATAGTAACATCCAATAAATTTTCAGTTCTTACTTCCGTATTTTCTTCATTCCTTAGTAGTAGCAGATTCCAATACCTATCCACTTCTTTAATTCTTCCTTTAGCTTTCAAAATTGTACCATCATTATAATATGTAATCTCAATTTGCAGATGACTAACCTCTGCCATCAATATTTTTCCGTTTATGATTTCTATCTCTTGTTCATCAAGCTCAGGTTTTTCAACTTTTGTAGCTTCTTTTGTAGCTTCATTCATAGCAGCTCTATGCTCCGGCAGAATAAAGCCGTTCCAATGCATTTTTGCATTCATGCACTTACCCTCTTTCTAACAGCACCAGTAGATAATATATTGTCTCTCTTAAATGTACGCAATTGTCTTTTTGTATAACAGTAAGCCTTAACATAATGATCAGTCGCAGATAATACACGAACTATCCTTTGCGACACTTCTTCTTGTGAGTTGAGATAGATAATCTCGATTGATATTTTATCTTCAATTGATCTTGTTAACAACCCATTCATTAATACACACCCCTCGAATACGAATATATGTTCTTACTTTAAAGGAACATTTGTTCCTAGTCAAGTGACTAATTGCAAATAAAAAAAGCGCCTTATCCTTAATCGGACAAAGCGCTTTTGATTACTTTTTATTTAGCGTCTCTACATAAATAGTAGCGAACTGTTCCCTAGTCATGGGTTCATGAGGACGTTTGCCATTTACGACTCCTGCAGCAGTTGCCTTTTCCCAATTCTTCGCATGAGTTGGATCAGGTATGTCACCAGCAAGAGGTTTGTCCTGCTTCTTGGCCACTTCTTTCTTTAGTTCAGCAAACTCTTTCTTTAAAGCATTAAATTCCTTCTGCATATCGGCATCCTCCTTTGGTTTTCCTTCTCTTAATGCTGCAAACAGCTCCAAATTCTGCTTCGACGTTCCTTCATATTCTTTAATTCCATATTCAATAGCTAACTTTTCGCGGTTCTTATAACTGGAATCCATGCCCTTAACTTGCATCCATTCAGTCAAGGTTATCTCTTTGCCTGATTGAGCAATGCTACCGCTGGTGAAGTAAGACAACGGCTTGCTACCATTCAACAAGTTCAAATCAACGGGATAGTTATTCCAAGACACTTTGCACTTCTGCGAATACTGCCACAAATCACAGGGATATGCGGGTTTAGTTTGTGGCTTGCCGTTATCTGTTCCATAGCGCGGCAACCATAAGAAATCAGCTACTACCTTGTTCAAGTCGTATTGTTTATAAAACTGATGGCTCACATAGAAACCAACTTTGTAGCCCGCCTTTTTACATTCATCAATAAATGCTTGGCTTGCTGCAGCTAAGTTTTTAGTACCACAGGATTTAATAGTGTCATCCTCAACATCTAGGATAAGGAACTTAGCTTCTTTATCAATTCGATTCAAGAAGTCTCTTGCTTCAATTCTCGCATCGGCAACGCTTATGAAACAGCCATAAGCATAGTGTCCAAAGGGTACACCGTATTCTTTACATTTAGCAACGTGTTTTTTATATTCGCGATCAATCACCTTTGAGCCGTATTGAACCCTGATGATAGCAAGGTCCACATCCTTAGAAAACTGTTTCCAGTTGATCAGGTTGCACGGCTGATGGTGTGAGATATCAGTGATTTGTCCCATGTTATTTTGCTCCCTTCTCATTATCAATCGTAGTCATTTCTTCTTTTATTTCTTCAGCAAAGGACTTTCCTGTTGAATCAATATGTTTTAGTTTTTCCGCAATGTTAGCGGGTACTAAAACACCTACTTGTGCTAAATTCTCAACTATGGAAAGACCTTCATTTCCTATATAGAAAAGTACGGTTGCATAAGTAACTGCGCCATTTAGGTTAAGAATTTGATCTATCACATTTGCGAGTATCACTGCAACGAGAACTAGCAACTTGCGAGCATATCCAAACAGGCTATTTCTTGACCACAATTCTTTGTTTTTCCATGCCTTGAATAGGCCTGTGATAATGTCTAATCCCATCAAAAGCAAAAGGAAGTGCAAGAATCGCACTTCCCCAAATAAATACAATCTAGCCACTTCTAAATGTTCCAAATGGACACCGCCCATCTTTTCAACTCCCTTTTCAATTTGATTCCCCCTATTATTTCTCTGTATTAAAAAAGCCGCCCTATTGGACGGCATGATAAGATTAATAACCTTGAACAGGCAATGTTGCAAAGAAAATTACAAGAAATACAAAGAGCAATAAGCCTTCAAGTCCTTTGATTCTTTTTAGAACCGAGTACAAAATTATAAGCATTGCAAGATAAGTTAGCAGCAAGCAAATCACCTCTCTTTTAATAAAGTAGCTTTTCAGCTCTTCTTTATCATAGATTGGTGAATGGATGATATAACCCGGGTGTGTTCGAGGTTGTTTTAGCTAAATAGTTATCTCATCTTTTGATTTCTGGTCCCATCACTGACATTTCCCGCTTGATTTTATCAATCAGTGTGGGTTTATCATTTCCAAAAATGTGTTCCAGCTTACGACCGCCGTCTTCATATATTTCCTTCACCTGAGTAATACGAGCATCTAATGTGATGCCCCAATCCCTATTCTGCAAGGTGACGATATCACCCAAATCATAATCCTTTTCATAAGTGAAAGGCGATTTAGAAAGCGGCTGCCCTTCCATGTATATCTCTTGTTCATGTTCAGCAAGTTTTTGATTGCCTCGGTTGGTTAAATCTGCATCAATCTCAGCTGGAGGACGAGGTGTTGGTTCTTGGCCATCCGCGCCTTCTTTTTCCTCTTCTACATCTCTAGCATCAACAAACAGCTCATATCTATCAAATCCCGACGTGCTACCAAGCTGAACAACTCGTCGATCTGTCCCCTCGCCTTGTCCAGCCACTATTGCATAGTTCTTATAATCAAGATCAGATTCGGTGTAAGAAAGCTGGCCAAGACTATCGAATTGTGGTGAGAATATTACCGGTGGGAGGATTGATTGATTAGCAGACAGGTCCCTACCCTCCAATGCAGTGAAAATATAATTCTTCTGGTGAATGTTCGGTATGATGTTCCACCCAAGTCCTGACTGTTCACAAATTCCCTCTATATCTTCTGTAAGCACTTTGAAGCGTGATTGCCAACTAACATTAGCACCGCGCAGAAGATTTTGCCCCATGACAATGCCAGCCAACACCCTTGCTGGATCTACCGGATTAATCACATTATTCGTCACATAATGGTGCATGACTGTTTCTGCGTCAGCCTGCTTGTTATCATATGCTGTATGCGCTGGTGGATAGGTGATGCGTTGCTCCATCCAAGATTTTAATGGCAATGCGATAATGACCCAGTTCTCTGTGGCTTTCCCGTTCTCGTCCAGTTCAATCTCTTTATGCCGAATGATGTACGCTTTATTCAAATGGTTGTGCGGGAAAATGATGTGGCCACGTTGAAGCTTGTCCGCTCCTTGCATATATCGATTAATTCGTAAGTCAATGCGGCCAAGTCCTGACCATGAACGGGTTATTTGTAACGACTCGTAACCGTCAATCTCATCGATTAATTCAAATCCTCTCGTCATGATGCGCAACGGCATAGACATGTTTTCCACCTCTTTTTAAGCATAAAAAATACACCTCAATGGGTGCTTTAACTATGATATATAGTCGCGTTACTGGACTTGCTGATTCTGTGGCGTTGATAGGATCATGACTGCTTCATCAGCAGATAAACGGTTCATCTTCACTTGACCATTTACAAATACCTCATCAATACGCTTCATCATCCACATATTTAATACAAATGGGTACACCAAAGATTGTTGTTGCATGTTATACCATTCCTTCCATCATAAGTTGTAGTATTGCTGCATCTGTAGCATCTTGTCTTTGTTTTATACTGCTAAACTCTTCCTCACTAATTGGAATCACAATGTTTCTTGTAACATCATTCTTAGGGTCATCTGAAAGTAATATAAAATTTCCCTCAAAAGTTATTTGTTCTTCAACAAGTGTCAATGTTGGATTTTCATTTAAAATTCTGTCTCTATCAGCATCGTTTTTAAATGAATGTTTATATATCAATTTATCTCACACTCCTTATGCTTGCACTGGCGTAGGGAACCCTATAGCTAAACCAAAGCTTAGCATACTGGTGTACCCAGAAGGCCCATAGAACATTTTCATGTAAAGCTGTATTATGTCATCTTTGTTTACAGAAATATCTTCTCTATATGTTACGTATGAAGAAGGTGGTAGATTTCTTAATGCACCTTTAGCAACTCCGTTAACATATAGCTGTGTGTAATTGTTACCACCGGCAGTGGTAGAGTTGTAATTAAAATGAACCCTGTATATACCTGTTTTCTTTACTTGAACGGACTTAATCTTCTCCCAAGTGTTTTTACCCTGGCTAGTATTGATTGCTTCGGTAAACCAGATTGTTGTGTCTCCTGCAATTGACGGAGCACTCATGATCTTCCCTGTCCCATCATAGTATCCTTTTGGTATTGGCACATCTAAAGTAAAGTCAGAATTAATGTTTGCATTTGCTTTGTTAGCTATTGTTCCTTGAACAAGGCCATTATCAGTTCCTACGGTGTACCCTGAAAGAACCTGGTCCGCTAAAGCCGTTCCATATTCACCCCCTTCACCCTGTAAGATAAAAGAAGTTCCACTATATCTAACTGTATAAATGCTACCTGCTTTTAAATTCCCTGCATTTACTGGAGATCCATTGGATTTAACAATTGGTTTTGCACCTAATTCATTAATGTTAAGAGTAGCAGCACCAACATTCTCAATATTATTTTTGAATGCTATAGCAGCACCTTCAATAAGAGATCCGAATAGATCTACAACGTTAATTGTCTTACTATCTATTCCTTCAGCTACTCCATAAAACACGTGAGAAGTTACATCAATGATGTGCTTAGTTACCTTTGCACCTTGAGCTTCAATCTGTCCATTAATAATGTTTACTTGGTTTTGAAGGCTAAGTGCAACGTTTGTCCCCATCTGAGATTTTAAGCCATCAAGCCAAGTTCTAAACTCATTTTCAAATTGAGTAAGCTTTGTTTGCAATGCTACTTTATAATTATCAAACTCTGTTTGAGCACCTGTAGTATGCATTGTTATTGTTTCTTGTAATGCTGCTTCTGCAACAACCATAGCCTGCATGTACTCAGCTAGTTTTGCATCCATGTTTGAGCTTATTTCTAGCTTCTTAGTCGCAATCCAATTTTGTAACTGGTCTGTTGGAATAGATATTAATGAATGAACCAAACCACATAAACTTTGATCCAACCTTTCATCAACAATGTCACTACCAGTAATTTGAACAGTGTTTGCTTTGATAGGCACTTTTGCTAATGATATTTCATAAATATAATTGTCTCTTTGTAAATCAGGAGGTACCGGCATAGCACTTGATACACCTTCTTTTACAAACAACTTTATGAACCTACTTTGTGTCCTTACATCCAATCTTAAGACTACTCTGTCAATCCTACCAACTGTCGGCTCTGGAATAGAATGAGTTAGCTTTAATGGAGTAGTATTTTCATATAGATGGCCTTTTATCATTCCACTTCCTGGAGATATGATAGTGTTCATTGTTCCTACCTCAGAAGTAACTACTAAGTTTGGATTGCCATCTGTGTGTAATAATCCTGAAGATAGAACATTACCAAAGTACTTAGCAAAGTCTGATTCTTTGTATTCTCTGTCATACACTCCATCTTTTAGAACAGAGTTAAAGAATAAGTAATTTTCCATTAAGTCTCACTCCCTTATAAGCTTGCATAAAGTGTATGGTAGCTGATGTTTACTTCTCTTCCTTGTATATCTGAATCTGCTGTATATTCTATGTCGTTTTCACCTATTTGAAGCTTAAAGAAAGAGCTTCCAAGGTCAATCCAGTTGAATACGTTACGTCGCTCTCCGTTCTCAGAAACAAAAAAGACAGACTTTTGTCCGTCTGTCGTGTCGATCAGCATGCGCTCGCCTTCTTGCAGTTGCTGATTCACTTTGATGTATTCACCTGTTGTGTTATTAATAATTCTTGGATTCAAAGCGGGCCCGAAAAACTCCACTTGTATCGGCGCCGGAGCATCACCAGTATTATCAATAATTCTTCTATCCCTTTGTATACCCATGATAAATGAACCGCTAAATGGAAAATGAAAACGCGGCTCAAATGCTGGGTCTTCTGTTATCTGCGGAGATCGCCAGTAAGGATTGGGTGCTTTTAGATATACAATTGCTTTCTGATGAGTTGGCCCATGATTTTCATTGCCGCTCAATAGGTTTGGGACAGATTCTGCCACCGCATGGATTATCTTACTCCCACTCTTGTCTGTGTATTTCAAAAGTCCCAGACCTAATTTCGGATTAAATACTGTCGTCAGCATTCTGCGTTTCTCCAAAAAGTCCAGCTCGTCCTTACCACTTATTTTCAATTCCAGCTCTATGTGTCGAGCTTCAAGTTTCGTATCTAAGAACGTTTCACCGTCTTGGTAAGGAGCAACCTGTGTCTGGATACCTGCATCAACGTCTCCAAAACCGTCAAACCGCGATAATCGGTAAGGGGCACCATAAAGCTCAATGGTCCTCCCTCTTGAGTTAGTAAAGTGAATTTTAATCATTGGTACCCCTCCCTTAGAACTCTGTAGCCAGACGGCGTAATAGTTGTTGTTGCTTCCTTGCTGATTCACTCGGTGTTGATTCTTCTGGTGTAAAATGATTCGTAATCTGCGGAGCAAACGTCTTGCTGTTGTCATGTGATACAGGTTCAGAACCGCTAGTAGATATAGCACGAATAGGCCTGACATTCCCGATAGGGGCTGTCACGCCTCGAAGTCTGTTTACTACTGGCACATCTGGTTTCATCCAACCGGCCATTTGCTCTGCTTTCTTTAGCAAAGAGTCTTTGCCGCTGTCAATGCCAATTACCCAGCCCTTAATCATGTTCTTACCAATCATATCTCTCATCCATCGGGATGGAGAATGAATGTCTAGAGCCTTAGCCATAACCTGTTTAACCGAATCAGCAATAGAACGAGCCTTGGATAAAAGAGCACCTTCCATGCTTTCAAGACCAGCAATTATACCTTTCATCGAGTTCTTACCAATCTGATTCAAATCTGAGGTCATAGGGTTGAATTCGTTTTTTGTTCCGTATCTAATTTCTGTTATCTTAGCAGTCCATTCATTCTTTAACTGCTCAAGCTGAATGTTAGATTGTAATCTTAACTCTTCAATTTGTTTTGCTGTATCTTGTCTCATTCCACCAAGTTCATTGATTGCCTGGCTTCTAGCTAAGTTAGACTTCTCTCTCCAAAGACTTGCATATTCACCTAACTGTTTATCTGAAAGGGCATTTAAAGCAGCGATTTCAGCTGCAGCCTTTGGTCCCATTTCTCTTAATTCTTCAAGTAACCCTTCATCAATACCTTTTTTAGCGAGTTCTTCTATGCTAACAGACCAATCCTTAAACGTTGATACTTGGTCCTGTAGGTTTTTGATTAATTGATCACCTGACACGTCTTCCTTTTCCTTAATCTCATCAAATATTCCTGCAAATGAATAGAGAGACTTCGTGCGATCATCAAGAGCTTTTTGATACTCTTCATTGAGCTTCTTCTCATCATCAATAAGCTTTTGATTTATTTCTTGCATCTTCTTTGTATAATCTTCATTTACGGAAATCATTGCTTCGCTTATTCTTTTCTTCGCATCAAGGGCTTGCTCATCCCAGTATTGTCTCTGGTCAGTTCCCTTTTTATAGTTCTTAGAATATGCTTCGTACAACTTTAATTCATCGTATAAAGACAGTTGATTCAGCTTTTTGCGTTCATCAACAAAGCTTTTCTCTTTATCCATTCTAGCGGTATCAAGGTTCTCAACAGCTTTATTGTAATTCTTCTGGGCTTCAACTCTTTCTTTTGTACCCTTCTTGAATTGTTTCACTGTCTTACCCCAGATAGCCACTTCATCTTCCAAAGTTAGTTGATCTAAAGACTGCTTATCTTCCACAAACAATTTGACCGAATCAAGCTTCTCTTTCTGAGACTTGCCTTGGATCTTCAAGACGTCGCTCTGAGACTTCTTCGTAATTTTGACTACTTTCTCGTTGCTTGCTTTAATAAGGCTTTTTTTCTTGGCTTCAGCATCACTATAAATCTTATTCAGCGTGCTTTGATTTTTCTTGGTAGCTTGCTGAATCTTGTAGTCCGCATTAGCTTGCGCTTTGCCTTTTGTTTTCTTGCCAGCATTTTTAACTTGCCGTTGGGCAGAGGCTTTAGTTGAAGCTAAGCTCTGTTGAGCCTTCTTTGCGGACTGCGCCGTCTTCTTATCTAATTCAGATAATTTAGTAGCTAAATCTTTTTTCTCTTTTGCAATGCTTTTATTTGCTTCTTTTTGAACGTCCTTAACTTGCTTAGCCGTGTTATTCGCAGACTTAACCAGGACATTCCCTAGCTGTTCCATAGTCTTCTTGTTAGCGGGAATTGTATTTCTCATACCAATGACTAGGCCGTCGCCGATAAACTGGCCAATGGCAATCATGACACGAGAAGGGGAATGGATATTCAAAATGCTTTTGATTTTACCAGTGATGGCATCTGCCGCACCTTTAATCGCAGCCTTAAGATCGCCAATTTTTGATTTGATACCGTTAATCAAACCTTGGATAATATCTCTACCAATTGCCGCTAAATTAATACCTTTAAGGAATGATTGAGCCTGTTTCCAACCGCTCTCTATACTGCTTTTAACCTCGTTCATCTTACCCTTAATTGCATTAATCATATCAGCAAATTTTTGCCTAACTGTAGAAACTATGTTTGAAAGAGTTGTAGTGAAGAAGGTTTTAATTCCGTTCCAGATACTGCTAATAGTGCTCTTAATGCCATTCATTGAAGAGGTTGTATTACTTCTCAAGCTGTTCCAAGAACTTTTTACAAAGTTTACAATCGCTTTTGCTGCATTTGAGACAGCCGTTTTAATCCCATTCCAAACAGTTGTTATAAAGCTCTTTATAGCATTAAAAACTGCTTGTGTTCCAGCTTTCAATGCGTTCCAATCGGATTTAACTTGATTTACTATAGCTTTTATAACCGTAGAAAAGAATGTTTTAATCCCGTTCCAAATGGTTGTTATTAAACTCTTTATGGCATTAAATATTGTTTGTGCATTTGATTTAGCTGTTTCCCAATTCTTTTTAAGCTGGTCAACAATAGCCTTTGTAACTGTCTGGAGGAATGTCTTAATTGCATTCCATACGTTTGTGGCAATACTTTTGATGGCATTCCATAAAGATTGAATATAAGATTTGAACCCATCCCACAACGCTCTTGCAATTGTAACGACAGCCCTCACAGCAGCTTGGATAACGTCCTTCATTGCATTCCATATTGTTTGAGCTGCAGACTGAATATTAGTCCAAATCTGCATCAAATGAGCTTTGAAACCTTCCATATCCCCTTTAACCAATTCAATTAAAAGGAGGATTGGACCAAGAATCGCGTTCTTTATGATCTCCCAAGCAGCACTTGCTATTGTTTGGATTGAAGACCACAAAGTACTCAGGTATTCGCTGATTGCTCCCCATATGGTTGTAGCTGTAGTAGTGATATTAGTCCATAAACTTGCAAAGAACTCTGCTAATGGTGTCCATATCCCTTGAACGATAGCCACTGCCGCTGTCCATGCTGCTACTACTACTTCCCAGACTTGAATCGCTCCCGCTTTAATCCCTTCCCATATATTTAAGAAGAATTCTATAATCGGTGTCCAAATGGTTACCAAAACGTTGTAGTAAGCCGTCCATGCTGCAACTATGGCTTCCCAAACAAACATAGCTCCTGCTTTAATCGCTTCCCATATTGAAGCAAAGAAACCTGTTAGCACTTGCCATTGTGCTTTAACTCTCTCAACATAGGCATTCCAAGCTGTAACAACTGCATCCCACAAGAATAATGCTCCTGCTTTAATGCCCTCCCATATTGCTACAAAAAACGAAACTATTCCTTCCCATAACGCTTTTAGGAATTCTACTGTAGCACTCCATGCAACTTTAAGAGCTTCCCATACCGCAATCCCAGCTACCTTAATGTACTCCCACAATTTAATAAAGAACGCCTTAATAGGCTCCCAATATTTAATTATGAGTATCACTGCAAAAACAGCAGCTGCAACAATTAAAGCAAACGGATTTGTCATCAATACATATTGAAGAGCGAAGAAGGCAAATCTTACGGCAGCAATCCCCTTTTGAACTAGCATGAAGGCTTTTGCAACACCAGCCATAATAGCGATAGTTGCACCAAAAGCGGCAATTCCTGCAACGGTGGCTGTGATGAGTGGCATCCAGGGCTCAAGTGCTTCTTTAACACTCTTAAACTTATCAATGAGCTTTTGAATAAACTCAACCGCTTGTGGGATAGACGCTGCCATACTTTTTAGCACAGTCTCAAAAGCCTTACCGAATTTTGCAATCAGCGCCCTCATATCAGGCAAGCCATTTGATGTTAGCATTAAATCAATGCTTTCGATGATGCTTGTTACACCACGGGCCACTGCCGCTCTCATATTGGCAAAAGTACCGCCCCATGATGCCCCAGCTTCTTTAGCCGCTCCTTTGATTCCTGCAAAGTTCTTTGTGCCGTCCGCTATAGCCTTGTTCATGACATCAACGAATTCACCAGCATCTAGTTGGCCTTTTTCCATTTGTTTCGCTACATCTGCAACAGATTGTCCTGTTGCATCAGCATAGATCTGCATGGCTGGAATACCGGCTTCTGTCAAACTGTTCATCGTATCCATTTGAACTTTACCTTTAGCAGTCATCTGAGCTAGGGCTGTAGTTACGCTGTTGAACGTCTCGTTGGATCCGTCCCCATAGAATGAAACAGCATCTCCCCACGCTGCTACGGTTTGAGTCGCCTTGTCTACCTTCATGTTGGAAGTGACAAAGTTCTGTACGGCTTTCGCCCCAACATCCAAACCGTAAGAAGTACCGGTAACAATATCATTCGTGGTTGCTAATACTTCATTTGCCTTCTCGCTGGAGCCTGTCATTGTGGTCATGACTCGCTTAAATTGCTCCATTGTGTCAATACGTCCAAAGGCTTGGCCAATGGAGCTCTTCACCATATCGAAGCCTTTTTTCAGTAAATAGACCGCTCCTACTGCAGTAGCGATTTTCGCAATACTTGCAGCGGCGCTCCTAGCCGTTCCACCCATACCTTTCATACTGTTGTTAAGGTTGGCTACACCTTTAACAACTTGACCGTCATTTAAGATGACGTCAATTACCACACGACCGTCTGCCATTATTCCATCCCCCCAATAGTTCAAAACTCTATTAGGGGCTCAATGGCTCTCTTATTTTTCTGCTTTATTAATTGTGTTACATCTGGTGCATTTGATTTCAATAATACCTTTGACTTTGGCCAGTAACTTGTTGCAATTGCTGCACCTGACAGTTTTTAATTCATTCATTTAGCTCACCTTCCACAACAAAAAAAGATGACCTATTCATCATCTTTAAGTGCATAAGCTTTTTTCAATTTCTGGATTTGACTGCGCTGTTCACCGGATCCTTTACCAGTAGGCAACTCCATCGTTCTGATTTCAATTACACGAAGGAACTTTGACCCATCAGTCAAACCGCTCAGCAAAGCTTTAAACTTTCTCCAATGCATTTTTCCCTGTTGTTCAAACAAATCAATACCGTAGTCACTCATGAAAGATGCATAGATGTAAGCTGCATCCTGTTTTAAGGAATAAACTTCCTCTTCGTGTTGTTCTGGCATAGGGTTCCCTTCAATATCAACCGGAGCGGATTCATTTGCATCTTGTCCAATCTCGGACTGGAAGACTTGAAAGAAAATCTCTTCTTTCTGCTCGATTTCAATATCAAGCTCAACGCCAATAAGCATTAATAAGCCTGTTTCTATCTGCATAACATCATTAAGCTCTTTGTCTGAAAGCATATCAATAAGCCGTAAAACGTTATCGAAGGATAAATCCAACTCATAGAAAACACCGTTAATCTCGACGCTATCTTCAAGTGGATAGGCCAAATCAAACATGGCCAGTTACCGCTTTCTGTTATTCTGTTTTTGCTTATTGAAATTTTGCTTTTGCTTGGTATTCAAATACTTATCTGTTTTTTCTTGTTGCGTCACCTTTGTCATTGCGCTTAATTCTTCCTCAATACCTTGACCAATTTGCTTATAGTACTGTAAGCAGGCAAATACAGAAGGCGTTTGTTCATAAACCTTCTCAAATGCTCCTTCCCCAAGAAACAATGAATAGCCACGGCGCAACACTTCTTTCACATCATCCAAGTTTGCATCATCTTTTTTGTCCATGTCCAAAGCTTTCATTTCTTCCATAACTTTTTCGTATTTTTGCTGGAACGAGAAAATACTTTCGTCCGTAGTGTCAAAATTGAAAGTCAAAGCCCCAATTTCAATAGGTATACCTGTTTGTTGAGTTTGAATTTTAATAGCCAATTCAGTCCAGCTCCTTTAAATATAAGTAAAAGGGAAGGTCACCCCTCCCTTTGTTTTATAGCGGTGTTATTACAGTTGTTGACGGTGTACTTTTAGCTGATTCTTGAGCATTAGCTGCAACAGCTGTCACTTCATAAGCATAGGTTGTTTCAGCAGTTAACCCTGTATCAGAGAACGAGTTAGTAATTGATGTTCCAACTTTCACTCCGTCCCTGTAAATGTTGTAACCAGTTATCGACCCGAAGTCGAACAGAACTTCATTCCAAGTTAAGTCAGCTGTCGTCGCTGTCACATTAGAAGAAGTTACAGCTTCGGGAGCATTAGGGCAAAGCAGGCGTCAATTTGGGTTTCGTATCCCATGAGATTGAGCATTCAAAGGCCGCATACTCAGTAGCTTCCCCACCAGTTACTTTGATGTCGGAAACCGTTGCTCTACCTTCCAACGTATCACCATTTGAACGAACCTGTTTGAACATGACCTTCCGCTCGTCACCTGTACCGAATTCCATACCAGCAATGAACTTCATGGCTGGATCTGCATCGTCGTATAGACCTTCAAACGAGTATTTCTTCTTAACGGAAATGATATCCGTTTCTGGCGTTCCATCACCATCGTAATAGCCAGTGTCTTCTGTTTCTTCGTCGGAATCATCCGTCACACTTGAAACCCACTTGGCAAGCTTGTTGTATGTCGGCTCTCCTGGTCCTTCTACTGGTGCTGCTACAAGGTATTCTGTTAAGGCGTTCTTTTGTCTAGCCAATCAAATCCACTCCTTGGTAAATTGTTATTTTTGCACTGATAGATAACGCGTAAACAAAAAATCCCTGATCGTCCTGCATAATTAAGGACGGTAGGGATTTTGTTTCTATTTTATTGAACTCATAGCTGCTGTTACTGCTTGGTAAATCAGCTAAGTTCTCCAACACTTGATAGATTGTCGTAAGGGCATCCAAACAATTTAGTTGATCCCTGCTCTTGGCATTGACCTGCACCTGATAGTCCTTGTCTCTTGTGCCATCCATATACTCAACTTCTGTGCCGCCTGGCATGGACATGATGGATAAGGAATCCTCATCATCTAACAATCCAATAGAAGACTCTGCATATAAGCCAAGGCTGTTAATCTTGCGGTCAAGTTGCAGCATAAAATCCAACTTCATCTCATCGCCGCCTTTACGATGCTTTCCCAGTTACCACCATGAATTGCTTTTGCTTTTTGGTCCCATTTAGGACCAGTACCTGGTGTTGAGAACTTGGCACCAATATTGTAATACTGACGCCTAGCATAAGGGACATTCCACATGACAGATTTCCCATCAGGCGCAACAGCTGATTGAGTCCGCAAATCACCTGATAGAAACGGCGCGTAGTTGTTACTGTCAGCAAGCACCTGATTAGCCAAAGCAAATTGCCCTTGCCTTGTCATTGCTTCTGTACGGGATCTAATCCCGCCAAGATACGATCTTATACTAACCCCGACCGCCATCAGACCACCTCCAATTCATAATGATGAATTTCATTTCGGTTCGGATGGTAGCATGGCACAATCTTTTTGATGAACATGTAGTTGCCATTGAAAGTGATGCGGGAACGCTCCTTGAAAGCAGGAACCGGAGAACTGTTTACTGCATCGACATAGACTACACCATCAGCAAGCACTTTCGTTTGAGTGTTATCTCTAATGAATATAGTTGAATCGTCATATCGAACAAATTCAATCGCAACTGGTAACTCATATGCAGGGTTTTGCAATGAATCCTTCTTTCCTGTGTAACCTTCATAAATGACCGTGTGGATCAGCCATGACTTCGGTAGTGGTCTTACTCTCATAAAATCACCCCAATCCCCGATAAAGAAGCCCTACACTGTTCAAATAGTCCGCTGCATCACTGGAAAGCGTACTCTGCTTCATTGCCTGCCCTGTACTATTCTTTCCTCCGCTGGACATTGCAGTACGCCCAATCGTGACCGAAGAAGGCTCATTCATACCAAAAGAGGACGTTGCGCCCGTCTCATGAAAATACTCTACTTGAGCAGCGACTGCCTTCTTGAATTGCTCCCTCCGAATAGATACATCCTTCTCTAAACTATTCGTGACATAGAAATGACGAGTGACGTTATCAATGACATCACTCGCCCTCCTAATAAGCCCGTCAAATTCGGTTATTTCAAGCACTGTGAAGCCCATATCCGTATACTCAACACGTGTTAGGTAAGGCATTTACTCACCCGCTTCCAGGGCTTCAATCAGTTCCTGCTTCTTCATATTGCTGTATCCATCAATGCCTTTTTCTTTTGCAAGTTCTTTCAGTTCAGGTACATTCATCTCTTCTAAAGCACCAACTGCTTGCTCCTGAGTTTCAGTTTCCTTTTGCTTTGCTTTCAATTGCTCTTTATAACGGTTGATAAGCATGTTATCCCTCCTTATGCCAAAGCAGTAGTGATTTTTACCGCTTTGGATTCATCATAGAGATGAGCACCGTAATGTTGATCTGCTGTCATTACCGTTGTTTTATGGATAATGTCGCGGTCATCCTCCACCTCAACGTCCCGTTTCAAGTAGATTGCAAGCGCGCCCTGTTTCACAAGATAAGCAGTGCCTTCTGTTACTTTACGAGAACGAATGATTTGCGCACCTAGCACCTCACCAAAAGCTCCACTCACTAAGATGTTGTCACCCAATTCAGTTGCTCTTGTCCAATCTTGCCCAGCAGATTTCCGTAGTTTGGCTACGTCTTTAGGGTTAGCGATCAGAACCATTGGTGTTGTATCTTCATCGTTAAAAATTCCCTGTGCCGCATCTACTGCATCAATATCAATGCCGTTAGCCTTGGGTGACTCATACGTTAAAGTTGTAGTTCCAAGTGCTGTTAAAACGTCATTATCTACCTTATTAGCAATAGACATGAGCAATTGATTCCCTGCTTCACCGACTGGATCTCCATAACCGCTCAATACTGCTTCATCAGTCAGCTCTACACCTTTACCAGCTTTCTTGATAGTAAATTCTTCTGTTGCTGTTTCAAGCAAAGCAAGGTCAATGGCCCCAGCTTCTGCCACATCTGTAGCATCGCCAATGTACTTGAACTTTGGCACAGTAATGGTAGAACCAGGCTGACCAACCAATGTGCGGTCTACTGTTGCTAATGGGGCAAAACGAATAGCATTCGGTAACGCTGCTGAAATCATATCCGCCATTACCTGCGGATCCACCATGTTCGCTAGTTTAGTTGTTGTAGCGCCCGCGAAAAACTGAATATTTAGCTTCAAACGTTTGTTTTCTTTCATGTTTGATACCTCCATTTATTGCCCAGCCAAGCTATTGTACTGGTCTGGGTTTTCCTGTTTTAATTTGATACGTTCTTTGTATGACATCTTTCCAAAGTCAGCGGTAGAAACTTCAGTACCGCCCTTGCCATGTTGACCAGTCATAATTGATGGCTTTCCTCCTTCTTGCTGTTCATCAGCGAATAGATAGCCGTCTGATTCTTTGATTGTCTTCAATTGATCATCAAGCCCTAACAACTGTTCACCATCAAGCTTAATCTTGTCAGCGTCTAACAATGCCTTAACAGCCTTCGCGTTTTTTACCTTTGCAGCCGACAATGCTTTATCAAGAGAAAAATCAAATGCCTGTTTGTCCAGCTTGTCTTGTAGATCTTGTGTAGCTGTTTTGTTTTCTTCTTTCAAACGGTCGATTTCATCTGATAGGTCCTTGTTGTCTTTAACCTGTTTGGACAAATCATCTAGCTGACCGTCGCGATCTTTAAGCTGATTTTTAAGATCATTCCGCTCCGATGTGACGGTATCAAGTTCTACCTTAGTACCGTTGACCACCTTTCCGTGAGCAGCCATTACCTTGTCAATCTGTTCCTCAGTCAGGCCAAGTGTTTTCAGTTCTTCTCTATTCATCTTTCATCCTCCTACATTTGGTTACGCGGTCTGTCCGCGATGGATTCGCTATTTAACGCATAGCTGCGATGAATGCATAATAAAAAAGCCTTTTAATGACTTACTCAGGTCATGGAGCTAGAGTTTACTGCCGAATTGCGTTTCATTTTATTTTCTACGTTCATTCTTCCTAGCGCTTTTAAATTCATTTTCGGTCCATCCACGGCGATCTGTACGCCATTCATTTGTTCTAATTCGAGTCTTATCAATTTTAATTCCTTGGCTATTTCTTTGATGTGCTCTTCCATCACACAATCACCCGCTCCTTGTCATATCTTCTTGCTAATCCATGCTCTGCAACAAACTCCCTAACAACTGCCTGTCGATTGCGTACTAGCTGTTTATACTTTGCAATGGTTGCCGGATCCCCAACTTCTTCAGCAAGTTTAAGCGACCTCTTAGCCTTCCTCACTTGCCGCTCATAGTATCGCTGTTTCTGAGATAGCTCTCGATTCCGCTTCATATCTTCTTCACTAAATTGCGTCTGGTTGTTTGTGTTCAATCCCTCAATAAATGGGTAGAACAGATGACGGCAGTTGATTCCTCGTAAACCCCAAGGCTCTCCATAACCAAACTCATAAATGGATGGAAACCGCGGATTGCTAGACGGATTTTTAATTGAAGCAACTTTCCCTTGGATATGGCTACATGCTTCTCTTGGATCCGGCAGGCTACTAACCAGTACCAGGTCAACTCCATGCTCATCCATACGAGATATTCTCAATTCATTGTATGTTCGATTGACTGTGGAGCGGATTACCGTATCAGCATACCGCTCCAAGTACCAGCGGTTCCCTCCACGATCAATGAAGGTTGTCTCAATACCCTTGTCAGCCCAACGAATAACAGTTTCAGCAATGGCCTTATTGGTTGTCATAGTACCAGCAAGAACCTTACCTGTAACTTCCTCTACAATCTTTCGGTACATTCGAGTAACAGTGCCTTCCCCATAGTTGGTAGTAATCAGCGTTTGATTGACATAGTTGTCCAACTCCTTGAAGGTTTGCTTTACAAACGTCTCAAGTATTCGATCAATATGGCTGGGTATTGGCAACGGATCTTTTATAGCCGATAATTCCTCATCAACACTTTTGATTGTATCGAATCCTGCTTCACGGATAGCGGAGCGGATTTCCTTCTCTGCTAGTCCAGTAGCTTTGGACAGCGCTGCAATTGTCTCATCATTCAATATACGCAGTTGCTGCATCTTATCAATCTGCCATTCCAGCACATTATCTTTTCCGTGAATAGGGTTCGTTTTCAATCGCTTTACCAGCAACATGAATACCTGTTCTTCCAATGCACGGTAGATGTCTGTCACCCGCTCTGAATAGAGATTAAGCTGGTATGGGGTGATTCTAGGTTTCTTGCTCACTCACCATCACCAAAAAGAACAGAGCTTTGATTGTCCAGATCAGGAGCCTGCTGCCGCTCCTCTTCAATAATCTCCTGAAGAATCTCAAGAGCATCATCCTCAGTCACACCATGAACCCTCATAATGGCTCGTTTTCGAGATTGCATACCAGATGAAACAAGCTGTATCTGCTGAGTAATCTCGGCTCCTTTGTCCTCAGCAATCGAATCATCAAAGGTAACAGTCACTTCATAATCATCAGGAGCGGTTATCAGCTTATACATTTCTCCCATGGCTACAATGGATCCAATTAGTTCTTGCAATGCCGCTTCAATGATGATTTCGTGGCTCTGCTTACTCTTGAATGTCTTAGATTGCTCGGAAACAACCTCTGTGGCTGTTTTCATGCTTTGCCCATCAAATGTAAAGGTTCCACTAGAAAAACCCGTCTGCATAGCAAACAGGTTCAATAGGGCATTGATAGCAGCGACATGCTCATCCACTCGAAGTGTGATGTTCGTTTCTTTAATTTCATCATTATCCATTTCTCCGCCGAACGCTTCATACGTTTCATCAGAAGAATCAAAGTACCTGTGCATCTTACCGCTGTTTGGATCAAGGACTGTTTTGACCATATGAGCCGGAACAATTATTCGCTTCTTCCCTAGTCGGAACTCCCGATTGAAGCTGTCAAAAGCTGTATCAATTGCTCTCATGGTATCCAGTGCATTAGCATAGATGCTGATACCTAATGGTGAATTGGTATCAATGTTGTTTGCTGAATTCGGCTTGAAGTAGCAGAAGATAGCACGCTTCAATCCAGTAATACGTGCCTCTTCCTCCAAGTCAGGGAAGAACTCTTCTAGCGATACCTTCACGCCCAGATCAGTTCCGTTCTGAGACTCATAGACTTCATTACGAATGACATACACACCGTTCTCCCATAGATGCCATTCGAGATGCGTGTACTTCTTATCCCGCTTCTTAAATTCGAACGGGAACACTGCCTCATAAATAGAATCATTCTTCCATGAGATAGGAATGAAGCAATCTGCAGTAACAAATGAAAGCATAATCTTGTCATTGTCGATATACGGCTTGATTACCATACCACCATGAGCAAAGCTGTATTCAAGGTAGTCCTGGAACTTCTTATCAAACTTATTAAGCTTGAATACTTCGTCAATGAACTCTGATACAGTGTCTTTATCAATGCTGATACCGCATTTCTCGTTATACACCAATGAAGCCATTTCCGAAGCAATTGTCTTGCCCATCATAAGCGTATCCATTCGGCGTGTTTGTGGTCCCTCAATGGTTTTATATTCGATGTGATGCCAATCCCTGTGATAGCCCTTATATAAAGCTTTCCAGATATCAATCTTCTGGAACATTTCCTCATTGAGTTCAATGTTTTTATGATCTGATAGCTTTCCTAGAGACTTAATCAATCCCAACTTGGCCAAACCTCCTTTCAGTGCATTCAATAAACGCTTAAACATTGCATCACCTACCTTAGAATTTCAGCCCTAACTTCCGAAGGTTATCAATCACGTAATACTGGAACATATCGCAAGTATGGTCATCTACTTCAATCACCCTTGGATTGGATGTCTTCAGCGAGTCTGCATCCATCTGATACTTACGATGTTCTTCTATGAACACTTTGTTGTTTTTAGTGTCTAAATAATAAAAACGACCTTGCGCTAACAGGTCGTAAACATAATCAATCATATCCAGTTTTTTACCCTTAGCAATTGGGTGCAGCCGAATGCCATAGTCTTTGAACAACTGATTACGCAATGCTCCCTCAGCTGAATCAATAGATGTTACATCAATAGGCTTCCTGTACTTCTCCCGAACTGAATCAAGCCATTCCTTATAGTCATCAGACAACTCACTAGGAGCCTTCTTATTTACCTTTCCTGCAGGAGAATAGTAATACGTATCCAATAGGATAACATTCCGCTTTGCCGTCAATGCAAACGCCCCATGCGTTGTTGCTGATTGCTGATGCCCTGTATCAGAAGCAGTATCAATCAAAATGATAGGATCATCACTTGGCAGCTCCTGCAATGGATGAAAGTGATTCATGTTATAGACGTTATCACCCATCCCGATGACCTTACCGCTGTACATCCAATCATGATAATCAGGATCGTTCTCTTTGTACTGCTCAATCTTGCGGATCATCTGCCTAGATAGGAAGCCTTTCTCATCATCCATATATGTTGAATGGTGCAAGAAGTAATCAGGATCTCCTGCTTTGCTATCCTTCCATTCATTCACCCAAGCATAAGGGTTTCGTGGTGGATTATAGGAATAGTAGACCTGAACCTGCCGCTCCCCAAGATCTTGACGAATGAATGTATCTTCCACAACGTCAATATCTTCTACACCAGCAAACTCAGCAAGCTCTTCAAACCATAGTGCCATGTAATGGCCTTTAGCTATGTTCATTGATTTCAGTTTGAGCGGATCATCAACACCATGAAAGTAGAACCCTGTTTCTGTCCGCTTATGCTTGATTACTAACGGCGACTTACCGAATGTGAACTCATCTTGAACACCCAACATATAGATGGCCCATTTGATTTGTTCATACACAGAACCAGATAGGTACTTGCCGACCTTTCTCAGACAAACAACGTTGCCATCCTCGTCCTCTAAAAAGTCAATGACAAGCTTCATACTGATAACAGATGATTTCATTGAGGAGCGGCCACCGCTCAATATGCTGTGCGGCTTCTCGTTCAACCAGAAGGAATAGAAGTTGCGATTCATAAGATCCATGATGTTCACTTCTTTAGTTGCCAGCATCTTGCATCGCCTTCCTCATAGCATCCTTATCATTAACGATCACAACACGACCGCCGCTCGTTTCCTCGCTCTTTGTTTCTGCCTGAGCTTTAGCTATGTTCGCTTTTAATAGTTCTTCTTTTAGCGGCTGCTCTCCATAAGACTTCTCAATATCATGCTTCTGTCTGATAGCCTTGAGTAGCTTATCTGTTACTCTCGTTAAGGCTTCTTCAATGCTAAGGATATCCTCAATTTTTCTATATTCCTTTTCCTCAACTTGAACGGTAACCAGCTTCTCTTTGGTTATTGGAACGCTCCTTGATTCCCCCGACTTATCATCGAGTACCTCATGAGCTTCTTTAACCTTCCGCAATTGTTGGAAAACGGTTCGTTCTTTTTCGGTTAAGCCCTTTTCAATAACATGAATGCGTTTCATCATGCGCCGCTGCCTCAAGCTCAATTCCTTGATTGTCATATCCAACTGGTAAACTGCATCAGTCTCAATTACCCCGAACAATTCCTTCTCGTCATCGTCCAGATAGTCCCACATGATGGTTTCAAATTCGCCAGTAGTTACAGCGTTCTTGTTACCGGGAGCGGGTGAACCGCCACGATTACCCTTGGCATTCGCATTGCCCTTGGGCGCTCCGCCGCCTTTGTTACCCTTGGCATTCCTATTACCCTTTTGAGCCCCAGAACGTTTAGGAGCGCTCCTATTCGAATTAGGAGCGCTCTCTTTTGAATCAGTATCCCATTTATCTTGTGACTTCCATTTTCGGATAGTGCTTGAGGAGACTTCCAATCGCTCGGCAATGTCCACGAGTTTCATTTCCCTCTTGCTATCCAGCCACATCTTCTTTGCTTCATCCCGTCTCGGGTCACGCGGTCTCGCCAACCTACATCACCACCCACCTCCGACCTCTTGTGTTTGAGTTCGTTTTCAGTATTCATCTTTCTGTAACTGCAGGTCTATTTCAATGAGCTTCTTCAAATCATCAACGGTCTTAATCTCAATACGCCCCTGTTGAAAGTCCTTGATCCAGTGGGCAATACCAGCCTGTACGACCTTCCTATACTTCTCTTTGGTCTCAATAATTCCATTAGCAAGGTCTATTTCATGCTCGAGTAGCAAGTTATCTACCGAACATTTGTTTTCATTTTCCATTGCCTACCACCGGTCCTTCACATATAATGTAAAGCGAGATAGTGGCTTATAGACAACTGTGGCCACAGCTTTCCACTATCTCTGCCGGTGATACGGCGCTCTAGGGAGAGAGGTGTTTCAGCGCCTTTCTCCTTTTATTTTTTATTCGTTTAGCAACACTGGCTTTATGCCTGTGCTTTCAAAGAATCTTTGTTTGATTACATCACAAAAGACCGGATCCAACTCCATTGTCCTGCACGTTCTTTCCGCTTGTTCACAGGTCATTAGTGTTGATCCGCTCCCTCCAAAGAAATCCACTATAACATCAGCTTTTTTACTGCTATTACTTAATGGAATAGCTATAAGCGCCAAAGGCTTCTGAGTAGGATGCACATACTTAGATACATCACCTCTCGACACTTCCCAAATCGTTTCAGGTTCTTCCATCAAACTTTCCAATGCAGCTTTCCAAACCGTTGTTTGTTTACGATCACCGTACCAGTTAGGAGAATGCCCTTTTTTAAATGCGTAGAATACTGGTTCATGCTTAAAGCGATATTGTGACCATCCAAAAGAAGCTGCATTTTTTACCCATATACACTGTGAACGTACTTCAATGCCAGCACGATTCATTTCATTTTCAAAGGCTCTTTGGAACGATGATGGATGGAAGACATAAATGGCAGCCTTATCACTCATAATTTCATGATAGTTTTCAAATACCTTTTCCAGAAATTCGTCGAACATGGCAGCGTCCATATCATCATTCAAAATACTGTCTCTGCCATCAGCTTTCAGTTTTTCGCTTGTGCTTTTTACAGCAACGTTATAAGGAGGATCCGTTATAACTAGATCTGCTTTATCTGAGCCCATTAGCTTTTCTATATCTTCTTTTCTTGTAGCATCACCACAAACTAAAATGTGTCGGCCTAACTTCCAAATGTCACCGCGCTTTGTTTCAGGATCCGTAATCTTTTCAATAGCAGCTTCAACATCAAAATCATCTTCCTGAATGTCATCAATAAAATCCTCTTTCGGAAGCGACTCGAATAGATCTTCTAATTCATCAGAATCGAAACCAGTCAATTCAATTCCTAGTTCGCTCTGTGAAAGCTCTTGAAGTAATTCAAATAGTTTTTCGTTGTCCCAATCCCCACCTATTTTATTTAGAGCAATGTTTAAAGCCTTCTCTTTATCAAGGTTCATATTAACAACAGAGACTTTGACTGCTTTGGCTCCCTCATTTATAAGGACTTTGAATCTCTGATGACCACCTACAAGGTTTCCTGTTTGCTCATTCCATACAAGTGGTTCCACATATCCGAATTCCTCAATGGATCGCTTTAATTTCTCATATTCCGCATCACCTGGTTGTAAATCAACTCTTGGATTATAAGGTGCAGGATTTATTTCATTTACGCTTATTTCCTTAATGATCATAGGCTTTCACTCCTTACGCTAGTCGCTTATTAAATTTTCGCATTAAAAAAGCACCTCGCTACGAGATGCAATATACCTTTTCAAGTTAAGAGCTGTTCTTTTATTTTGTTGGTCATTTCTGATAGCAGGTCCAAACTTTCATGAATGTTACTCACGAATTCTCTTGTGGTAGTATAGGACCCCACTCCGAAGGAAGTAATCTTTTTGCCGTCCACGATTTTCGGTTTCCCAAAACCTGAGTTAATCTGATGCGGTCTGAAATTATGAGTTAAATCATTACGATAGTCATTCATCCTTTTAAAACGTGGGTCCCGTCGAACAGATTCTAAATATCCGTATAACTCAACTTGATTTCCCTTTAATTTTTCTGAAACTTTTTTTCTGAAATTCGAAACAGATTTTATTTTGTACTCCTTGCTCAAGTTTATCAAATGATATAAATTATCTATCAATCCAGAATATCTGTGATAATAACTTTCCATGAAGAAACCAAACCAATAATGATAGACATGATGTTCTTCTTCAAAGTTAGGGAAAAAATGAATTTTTCCTCCTGCTTGCTCATACCACTTTTCATCAGGTATGCCTGCATTGTAATAATGCATCAAAAGTACATAGTTGTTTACCAAATCTGTTTTCCTGTTATTGAACTCCATTACCATATAATCAAATTCAATTTTAGAATTGCGTATAAAATCCAATAGGTCGTATTTCATTACAGGTTTGGGAAACTCTACATTCTCAAAAATTTCTCTTTTGCTAGCATAAATCTCATACCATTCTTCATGAGTTGGAGTTTTTAAAAACTCTTCAAAATATCTAGTATCACCCATAATATTCTCCCCCTTCTTAAATCTATCGGCCTCTTAATTGCCAAAATCAATCTAATTCTGACTATTATAGAAAACAAAAGACCCATCGCAAGATGGGCCATGAGGAAGTATACAGGTTTTTTGCTTGTTTATTTGCACTGAAAGGAAAATTTGTTCCCTCACCCTTCTGTACCCGTGCGACAATCGTGCGACATAACATTGTTTACCTTTGCCCTCGCTCTATCAATATGTGTTCTAACAGTCCATTTTGATATACCAAGTTTCAGGCCGATTTCAGACATACTCATACCCTCAGCTCCATACATGATGTAACACTGCCGCTCCCTATCAGAAAGCAATCTGAACACTTGGAGAAGCAACCTTCTTTGATCACCGTTCATAGCAAGCTTCTCACGTTCTTCTCTTAGATGCTCGTTGATGTCTGGTAGGACATCCATGTCTGCAAACTGATAGATACCACGAATGCCCGCTCCTCGATGAGTACCAGGCTCTCTGCCTGTCTGCATCCATTTAGTTGAGAAATCCATGCTATCCACCATACTATTGATTTGCGACCTATCTTGCTGACAGGAAGGAGAATCGACCAATTCAGTATGCATCTCACGTAATGCCTTCTTACCAACTTTATATTCTACAATCAGTTCATCTGCCCAGTTCATTTGCTCCACCCCGCCCCTAGTTTTGATAGTTCCTCAAAATACTTGCTGCCTTTAACCGGACTGATTGCCCCTGTCCGTCTATCTTTCCGATACTCATTGACCGTCCATTGCATGTTCCAATTCTTTCTCATATTGACCCCCTGTATATATAAAAAGGACACCAAGCTCTAAAGAAGGTCTAAAGTTACTCTGACCTACTCTAAAGTTTGATGTCCGTCGGTTCTTCCGTAAGGACTTTCTTATATATGATCCATAAAAACTTGAATACTGATTAAGAAACTTAAACAAAATCACTGATTTTTCGGACAAGATTCAATTATTGCCCAACTTCATATATTGAATGTGGAGGTGTTTATAATTGACTGAAACAAATTACTCAAATAAAAAAATTAGTGAGAAACTTACCCTATTAAGCACTCAATTCGATAAATTAAGTGATGCTGTTTTTAGCATGTCTACAGCACTTTTTAAACAACGGACTGAAACATCAAGTGGCATTCAAAATTTAGAAGAATTAGATAAAAAAATCGATTTTTTAATTGATAAATTGAACGATATTACTCATGAAGTATTAGAGTTATCTATAAAAAAGTTAGATGATTTACCATGAGTAATTTAAGCAATTTCTGTGAACAATACGCAAAAATTGTAAATGGAAAACCTACATTTGAAAATGGTGTTTGTTCAGTAAAGATAGGGCGTAAAAATCTTGAAGTAACTATACAAGGACGACCTAGCAAAAGTGCCCTTCCAGCTGGAATCACATTTGAATCAATGGATGAGAACGGTAACGCACTGAATCTGGCAGAAGTAGTAGTTCTTCAAGAAGAGTTACCGATGTTTACACACGCATTAGTTAGAAACGGATTAATTATTAGCGCTATACACAATCACTGGATTTTCACCAATCCAACCATTCTCTATATCCATGTCCAATCTGTAGAGCCACCTCTATCTTTTGCTCGAAAATTTGCGCAAGCTTTTAGTGTGTTGAATAAATAATATATTAATACCTTTATTCTATAGGCGCTCATTCGGATGAACGCCTATTGCACTTCTTTCAAATAACCCCCTGCCCCTCCAAACGGATACGTTCACTCCTATCTACATCAAGCACCTTGCCTCTTTGCCAGACAATCGTGTCCTGTCCATACTGGATTGGGCTTAGTTTTGTTTTTTTACCGCCCTGTACGATGTAGACTCCATCCTCATTTAAATCGATTTCTGCCTTTGCCATGTCCGAATCCCCCTGCTATAATCAGTTTGTCGAACTTAATTAGAAGCTGGGGATCCGTCCTTGGCTTTTTTTATTTGTCTAATGGCTGATAATTTAAAATGATCACGGATTT
>Ga0153999_1000173_pt1 | contig 32080 bp, 33 predicted proteins | sample TSNC083MetaG_FD_104675 | JGI IMG/M metagenome (GOLD analysis project Ga0153999, IMG submission 104675) | Attine ant fungus gardens microbial communities from North Carolina, USA - TSNC083 MetaG | ecosystem: Host-associated > Fungi > Mycelium > Unclassified | place: USA: North Carolina, Lumber... | reverse complement strand
TTTTTATGTTCATCTCTGCTTTATAATTGTTTTTGGTTTGTGGTAAACTATGTAGACGATTGAATGCTTATTCGGAAGGGATCTAAAATAAATGAGTGAAAAAATTACGTTAATTGCAACTGCAGCAATGGGACTTGAAGCCCTTGTAGCTAGAGAAGTAAAAGCTTTAGGATATGAACCAGAAACGGAAAATGGAAAAGTTATTTTCCAAGCGCCGATTTCTGCTATCCCGCGCTGTAACATGTGGTTACGTGTAGCTGACCGTGTTAAATTACAGGTAGGTGAGTTTGAAGCAAGAAGCTTTGATGAATTGTTTGAAAAGACGAAAGCATTACCATGGGAGCGGTTCATACCAGAAGACGGTAAATTCCCAGTGTCAGGAAAATCTGTGAAGTCGGAATTATACAGCGTCTCAGATTGCCAAGCAATTGTAAAAAAAGCAATTGTTGAGAAATTGAAATTAAAGCACGGTATGGCGAACAGAATGCCTGAAAATGGTGCTATGCATAAAGTAGAAGTAGCAATCTTAAAAGATAAAGTTACACTTACAATGGATACATCTGGAACAGGATTGCATAAACGCGGCTACCGTGTAGGTCAAGGAGATGCACCTCTTAAAGAAACAATGGCTGCAGCACTCGTTATGTTGACGAACTGGAAGCCAGAAGCTCATTTTATTGATCCGTTCTGTGGTTCAGGTACCATTGCTATCGAAGCTGCTTTAATAGGACAAAATATTGCACCAGGATTCAACCGTTCATTTGATTCAGAGAACTGGTCTTGGATTCGAAATAAACATTGGACAGATGCTTTTAACGAAGCAGAGGACTTGGCTAATTATGACCAGAAACTCATTATTAGCGGTCATGACATCGATCATAAAATGATTAAAGTTGCTTCTGAAAATGCAATTGAAGCGGGACTTGGCGATTTGATTGATTGGAAACAGATGCAAGTGAGGGATCTGACATTGCATAGTGAAGGTGGTTATATCGTTGGTAACCCACCTTATGGGGAGCGTCTTAGCGATAAGGAACACGTTCAGCAAATATATCAGGACCTTAGTGGAGTGATGAAAGATCACCAATCTTGGAATGTTTATGTCCTGACAGCTTTCCCAGAATTCGAACAAGCGTATGGAAAAGAAGCAACGAAAAAACGCAAACTCTTCAATGGTTTTATTGAAACAAACTATTACCAATACTTTGGTGAATCTGAATAAATTAATATAAAAAAGCATCGGTCCCATTAGGCACCGATGCTTTTTTATATTAATATTAATGGCTCGTATTAACCCCATTGGTTTAATTAACAAACCGGGGAAAAAATAAAATCAATGAATGGAAGTGCTCGATATCAAGTATTCCCAATAGGCCAGTCAAATGGTGGCGAGCCGGGCGGTGAATGTTGCATTATATCAAAAAATGGAATTGTATAGGCAAACAATATAAGTAAAATCGTTACTGTAATCCACAACTTCCAATTTTCTAAGAAAGCAGGAGTTGGCTGAGCATTCTCGTGTTCCTCAGCGATTGGAAATGATTCTTCACCTTTTGGAGCAAAGAATGCTAATTTAATGAAAATGTAAACAATAAGTATTATGCCGATGAATAGTATCGTTCCACCAACAGCTTGAGCGATTTGGTAACTTATCCAGCTCGTAGCCTGTTCGGTTCCACCATATTCAGAGTAATCGGATCTTCGTGGAGCTCCAAATAATCCGATAAAGTGCATGGCTCCCGACATGATACCCATTCCGACAGTCCATATGATTGTCTGTATGATTCCGAGCCTGTTCAATTCTGGTGTCAATGTTCTACCAGTCAAATATGGAATAAGCCAGTAAGCGATGCCAAAGAACGTAAGAATTACTGTTGTAGCTACAGTTAAATGGAAATGACCAGTTATCCAAATTGTATTATGAACAACGCTATTTAACTGATGAGAAGCGTTAATGATCCCACCTGCACCACCAGGGATAAAGGCCAGCATCCCAATGAACGGAGCGAGGAAGCGCACATCTTTCCAAGGAAGATGACGGAACCAGCCAAATAAACTCTTATAACCTTTACTGCGACCAGCAAGTTCAAAACTTGCAAAGATAGAGAAAGCAGTCATTAAGGTAGGAACCACGACCATAAATGTCAGCACAACTTGAACAAATTTCCAAGTAGGATCAATTCCTGGTTCTGTCAACTGATGATGAAAACCAACAGGAATAGAGAACATAAGCAATAATACAAATGAGAGTCTAGCCAATGAATCACTGAAAATTTTCCCGCCAATAATATTCGGTATAATTGCGTACCAAGCCATATAAGCAGGTAAGAGCCAGAAGTATACCAATGGATGCCCAAAATACCAGAAAAGCGTACGGCTTACAAGGACGTTAATTGTATCTTGGTATCCTAAAGACCATGGAATGAACTGAATCAATACGGATGTCGCAACACCCGCAGAAGCAATGACCCATAACAGCATATTAATTACAACCATATAAGCAAGTAGAGGAGAGCGCTCTCCTGGATTGCGCTTTCTCCAAGCATACATCTGATGGAAATTAACAAATGCTGCGAACCAGCTGCCGACAATAACTAGAGCAAGTCCTATATAAAAGATAGGATGTGCCTTTAAAGGTGCATAGAATGTGTAAAGTACGCTTGCTTTACCAAGCAGAATAATAACAGCAGCCATTATAGTTCCCACTAGCATTATCCAGAAGCCAATCCAAGAAATCTGGCGTTCACGCTGTGACATGCCAATCGTTTTATTCATTAATGCATACTGAAAACCAATAATAAAGAAAGTAGTCATGACAAGACCTAGTATTACACCATGAACAGTTAGTATCTGATAATAGCCAATTCCCCAAGGTAATGTGAACTTACCTGAACGAACCAGCGTCTGTAATAATCCCATTAGACCACCAATGAAAAGTGCTGCAAAGGCAGTATACATATATGACATAGAAAGCTTTTTTTCCTGAGAAGAAAGTACTCGTTCAATTGTCGTCATTATTCATACACCTCTACTTTCCCAAACATCATGTGATGACCGAGGCCGCAATATTCGTTGCAAACTACTGTGTAGATACCTGGTTTATCTAACTTTGTTTCCAATTTGCTGATATAGCCTGGTTCTACCATCATGTTGACATTCGTACCTGCTACGTTAAACCCATGAACAACGTCTTTTGTAGTAATTTGAAAGAGGACAGTCGAACCCTTCGGAATTTTGATTTCTTTGATCGGAGTATCTTTTTCATCCTTACCGAAATCGTAGTTGAATGCTGAAGCCGCGATATTAAGAATATACTTACCATTGGATACTTTAGTAAGCCCAAGATTTTCAGGCTTGAAGGCTTCATTGGCTTCAATATTTGCTGGATCAATTGTTTCCATATGACTTTGTGGCTGGGTTCCTTTATAAAATGCGCCAAAACCGATGATTGCTAGAAACAAGATGAGAGAACCTACACCAAACAATAACCATATTTTTTCATACTTATGAAAATGCATAGCAGCAAATCTCCTTTCTATTTTCTTTTTTAATTTAACGTGATAGATAAAGTGCATAAATAGCGAACCAGCTGCCAATCATAAATACGCCTAAAAGCATGACCGCGATAAAAGTACCACGTAAATCGTTTTTCTTATCTTGTGGCTTATTACTGCTTTTGGCATCCATTTGACCCACCTCCTCTATAGGTATTTAGTCCTTTTCGTGATAATCATACCATATTTTATTTGGTAAATGTCTAAATTATTTGATTTATCTAACGAAAATGGTGCTAGTCTTACGATATAAAGCCGAAAAATGTATATTGATGTTGATAAAAAGGATATTTATTAAGTAAATAGTTGAGAGTTATTCAATTAACATTCCGTTAATAAATAAGATAAATTTTTATTTATTAATGTTTTAAGATTATAAAGCAAGAAATACTTATTTCACTGATTACTTGTCGATGCCAAAGACCATACTAGTAAAAATATTCGTTGTTGGAGTGGTCGCAGTTGAACGGGACAATTTTAATCATTGTAAGTATACTTGGTTTTTTAAGGGTGTTAGAATATTCCATCAGCAGAATGAATGAATTATGGATGTTAGAAAAGGGTGGAATTGAAAGGAATAAAGGCTTAAACAGTTGGTTATTTGTATTACAAATAGCATTCTTTATATCCTTATATATTGAAGCTTCATTGATCTCAGATCATCAGGGAATTAATATATTTTGGCTATTTGTATTGCTTGGAGTTCTAACTGCAAAACTATGGTGTATTCGTGTACAAAGTTCTTTTTGGGCTGTGAAGGATATTTATGTGCCTAGAATTCATGTTATAAGAACTGGACCATACAAATATGTGAAAAAACCAGAATACTGGATTTTGGCAGGAGAATTATTTGCAGTTCCTTTATTCATTAACTTATATGTGACTTTTTCCTTGTTTATCCTTCTTCATTGTTCTTTATTTCTAGTGCAATTGCCTGAACAAACAAAACAAAAGGTTTAGTAATTTATAATAAAGGGCATAGAGCCGAGTAATGTACTCAGCGCTATGCCTTTTTATCTAGCGACAGCGAAATTTTAGCTTATTATAATTTGATTTGTTATAATGAAAGCGCTTAGATGAAATTGCAGCGTTGAGCCTTTAGAGATATAAAAACGCCGCAAAAATAGGCGAAGGGAGCTAATTGCATGAAAACCGATATTGAAATTGCACAGGAAGCAACACTTGAACCGATTGAAACAATTGCCGAGAAACTGGGATTGACTAAAGAGGACTGGGAACCATACGGCCATACTAAAGCCAAAATCTCGGACAAATTGCTTCAGAAGAAAGCAAACGATCCAGATGGTAAAATTGTTCTAGTTACATCAATCAACCCAACTCCTGCTGGTGAGGGTAAATCAACTGTAACAGTTGGTTTAGGACAAGCAATGCACAAAATCGGCAAGAATGCTGTTATTGCATTGAGAGAACCATCACTTGGACCTGTTATGGGTATAAAGGGTGGAGCTGCTGGAGGCGGTTATTCGCAAGTTCTGCCAATGGAAGATATCAATTTGCATTTCACCGGAGACCTTCATGCAATCACAAGTGCCAATAACGCGCTTGCAGCTCTAGTAGACAATCATATTCAACAAGGTAATGATTTAAATATTGATCCAAGACGCATCGTCTGGAAACGCGTAATTGATATGAATGACCGCGCACTCCGAGAGATTGTTATTGGACTTGGTGGTCCGAAAAAAGGCGTACCTAGAGAGGATGGTTTTAATATAACCGTCGCATCTGAGATCATGGCTATTCTCTGCTTATCTACAGGTATAGATGATCTAAAAGAACGTCTTTCTAAGATCGTGTTTGGTTATACTTACGATGATAAACCAGTTACGGTAAAAGATTTAAAAGTACAAGGGGCCTTAACATTGCTTCTTAAAGATGCAATTAAGCCGAACCTTGTTCAAACAATTGAAAATACACCTGCAATCATTCACGGCGGACCTTTTGCAAATATTGCCCATGGATGTAATAGTCTTATCGCTACAAAAACAGCTGCTAAACTAGGTGACTATGTTATTACTGAAGCTGGTTTCGGAGCGGATCTTGGTGCAGAGAAATTCCTTGACATCAAATCTCGCATTGGTGATTTTGAACCAGCAGCAGTTGTAATTGTTGCAACAGTAAGAGCTCTTAAAATGCATGGCGGCGTTGCAAAAGATCAGTTAAAAGAAGAGAATGTCAAAGCTCTTGAAGCTGGAATGGAAAATCTTGAGAAACATATTGAAACTATTACAAAATTCGGTTTGCCATTTGTTGTAGCAATCAACAAATTCCCTACAGATACTCAAAATGAGACTGCATTCATTGAAGATTGGTGCAAGTCTAGAGATATTAAAGTCGCTTTGACTGATGTCTTTGCTAAAGGCGGAGAAGGCGGAGTAGACTTGGCAAAAGCAGTAGTTGAAAAGGTAGACTCATCTGAGAGAAACTTCAAGCGTATTTACGAACTGGATGCTCCACTTGAAGATAAAATTCGCGCTGTTGCTCAGAATGTTTATGGAGCAGATGATGTTGAATTCTCTGGTGAGGCGAAGAAACAGCTTGCAATGTATGAGGAACTTGGTTGGGGCAAATTACCAATATGTATGGCGAAGACACAATACTCGTTATCTGATAATCCGGCACTTGTTGGCCGTCCAAAAGGATTTACGATAAATATTCGAGAAGCTCGTCCATCTATTGGTGCAGGATTCATTGTTGTTTTAACAGGAAATGTGATGACAATGCCAGGCCTTCCAAAGAAACCTGCAGCACTAAATATGAACGTTGAAAAAGACGGAAAAATCGTCGGCTTATTCTAAGTTATGAGCCATACGAGCAGGGTCCTTTATGGTCCTGCTCGTTTTTTATCGTAAATTTTTCTTTTAACGTGAAAAATATTAAGGAAATGGTACAATATATAAAGATATTTGAAGAAAGAAGTGACCAAGATTCATGATAACAGGTGAGCAATCCTATTTAGATTTATGCACATATATTCTGGAAAACGGGTACAAGAAAGAAGACCGTACAGGAACGGGAACATATTCGGTCTTTGGTGCACAGATGCGTTTCGATCTGCAACAAGGGTTTCCTCTCATGACAACAAAGAATATTCCCTTCAGACTAGTGGCTAGTGAATTACTCTGGTTTATAAAAGGTGATACAAATATTAGGTATTTGTTAGAAAACCGAAACAACATTTGGAATGAGTGGGCTTTTAAGAATTGGGTTGAAAGCACAGAATATAATGGTCCAGATATGAAAGATTTTGGTCTACGTTCTGTAAAAGATACTTCATTTAAACAACAATATGATCTGGAAATGGAATCTTTTAAGAAGAACATTATTGAGAATGATCGCTTCGCTGAGATTTATGGTGATCTTGGTAATGTTTATGGTAAACAATGGCGTGCTTGGATGACTTCTAAAAATGAAACAATTGATCAGTTGAAAGATGTTCAAGAATCTATTCGCAACAAACCGGATTCCAGACGGCATATCGTTACAGCTTGGAATCCAGAAGACTTGCCCAATATGGCATTACCACCATGTCATACTCTATTCCAGTTTTACGTAGCCGATGGGAAATTATCCTGTCAATTGTATCAACGGTCAGCAGACATATTCCTTGGTGTGCCATTCAACATTGCTTCTTATGCACTGCTTACACATTTAATGGCACAAGCATGTGGCCTTGAAGCAGGAGAATTCGTTCATACGCTTGGTGATGCGCATATTTATACCAACCACGTACAACAAGTAAAAGAACAATTATCTCGTACACCAAGAGAGCTTCCTAAGCTTATACTTAATTCCGAGATTAAATCAATATTCGATTTCGAAATAAAAGATATGCAAATTCAAGATTACAATCCCCATCCAGCTATTAAAGCACCAATTGCTGTTTGAAGTTGATTTGTAAAACGGGATTTCTGGAAATATGGCATATAACTTTAATGATAAATTGGCAAAATTAAATCCAAAATATTCAAGGAGGAATGAAAATGATTTCGCTACTAGTAGCAATGGACAAAAACAATGTAATTGGACTTAATAACGATTTACCTTGGCACTTACCTCGTGATTTAAAATTTTTCAAAGAGAAGACTGTAGGTAAGCATGTCATCATGGGCAGCAGAACCTATGACTCCATTGGTAAGCCTTTGCCAAATAGAGAGAATACGGTTATAACGAAGGATACAGACGGTTACCCAGATGAAGTACAGCTTGTCCATGATATGGATACCTTAAAAAGGTGGAATGAGAAGAATCCTGATGAAGAGTTTATTGTAATAGGCGGTGGCAATATTTTTAAGCAGATACTGCCGTTTTCTGACAAGATGTATATTACTTTAATTGATGAAGCATTTGAGGGCGATACTTATTTCCCAGATTTCAATGAGACAGAATGGAAACTTATAAATAAAGAAAAAGGTATTAAGGATGAGAAAAATCCTTATGACTATTACTTTATGGAATATGATAGAAAATAATCAATTTAAGGGGGAGAAGGAGTGCATGTAACAGGTGTTATCCTAGCGGGAGGCCTATCTTCTAGAATGGGGCAGGACAAGTCATTGTTGCCGTTTAACGATAAGCCTGCGATTGAGCACATTTGTGAAGCTCTAGCTAAAGCGAGCGATGATTTAATCATCATTTCAAATCACCCTGAAAAATATGCATTTTTAGATTTCCCTGTATATCGTGATTTGTTTTATGGTAAAGGCCCTCTATCAGGCCTTCATGCAGCCATGCATTATCATCAATCAGATGCCTATATGTTGGCTGCGTGCGATATGCCTTTCATTCAACCAGAAATTTATAAATTCCTCATTGAACAGCTAGGTGAAGATGAGATCATTGTTCCAGTCTATGAGAACCTAAAGCAACCATTGGCAGCGGTCTATAGTCGCAATACTTTGCCAAGTATTGAAAGTCTATTGCAACAAGATCGGCTTAAAATGGCTTTCCTTTTTGATTTAATGAAAGTTAAATATCAAGCGATTTTTCCGTTTACGAATGATATTCTGGAGAAGCATTTCTTCAATATGAATCATCCTGAAGAATATAGTAAGGCAAAGGATTGGTTCAAGTAATAAAAGATTGCTAGTTTATTTCAGAAAATGATGAAGTTTGCTTTAACATCTATTATAATAAATGTAACTTCTCTAAAGCTTCATTAAGAGGAAATTCTTAACTGTGGAGTGGTTGAAATGAATATTTTCAGTAATATTGGGTTTCCAGGTCTTGTATTAATTCTGATCATTGCACTTGTTGTTTTCGGCCCTTCTAAACTCCCCGATATTGGTAAAGCTTTTGGCAGTTCATTAAAAGAATTCAAAAATGCTACACAAGGTATTATGGAAAATGATACTGAAGAACATAAACAAACAAGAAAATAGACACATTGCTGGGGGGAGGTGCAGAGGTGGACAACCTTGCATCTCTTTTTAGTTATTGAGAGGGGGAAAAGAGATGAACCAAACGCAAATGAATGAAGAAAAAGAAATGAACTTAGTCGGCCATCTTTCTGAATTGCGAAATAGACTAATCTTAACGGCAATTATTTTCATAGCATTTTTTATCGTTGCTTTTATTTATGTCAAAAACATCTATCATTTCTTTGTTAAAGATTTAACATTTCAGCTTAATATTACCAGTCCAGCAGATATTATTTGGGTATACTTTACGATGGCTGGAATTGTTGCACTCTCTTTCACGCTTCCGGTATTAGCAACACAAGTATGGCTGTTTATTAAGCCCGCATTAACGCCTTCTGAAAGAAAGGCGTCGCTTCCATATATCCCAGCAGTTTTTCTTTTATTCGCAGGGGGTCTATTATTTGGATATATCATTTTCAGTAAGTTGATTTTGCCATTTTTGCTTTCACTGAATAATGGAATGTTTAACGAGCTGTTCACCGTAGACAAATATTTCCGTTTCATGTTTCATCTTGTTTTACCATTTGCCTTATTTTTTGAGATTCCGATCGTATCCATGTTCCTTACAAGCCTTGGAATTGTAACACCGGACTTTTTAAGGAAGATACGTAAGTATGCATACTTTATCCTTGTTATCGTTGGTGCTGCATTAACACCACCTGATTTCTTTCTACAACTTGTTGTAGCGATACCATTGATCATCTTATATGAAGCAAGTATTAGTTTTTCAAGTATTGTATATCGAAGAAAATTAAAAAAACAGAAAGAGGACTTATAGATTAAGGAGGAGATTTGATGCGTTCTTTTTACCACTTTATCAAAACCTATCGAGGCGAGATTAAAGTGACTGATGAAGGAAGGCTTGCTGAATGGATCTTCCTGGATTTTGATTTTCCTAAGCACTCCACTGACTATGATGAAATCAGCAGCTATTTGGAATGGAACAGTCCTTTTTCTGAGGCTGCTTCTGTATTTGATAGACTTTGGGATATATATAAAGAGCATAAATAATTTAAGTTAGGCAGGAGTCAATCACAAGCCAGTCCTGCTTTCATAAATTTTAAACAAACGTTTGATTAACTCTTATATTATGTCAAACTACCTTATTCTCTTCCTATCGATATGATTAGTCTTTATGTGCGAAGTTTCTAATCACAATAGGCGAATTATGCGGTTTCCCGGGAAATAGCCGAAGTTGTTTTTCACCATTAATTGTGTAATCGCGTATGCTGTAATCAAGAGATAGAATCGGAAGGAGAGGGTAAGTGTATGTTTGGCAATCGACCAATGACCAGCAATCAGAGACATCCTTTTCAAATGCCCGGACCAGATCGTTTCAACAGTTTACCGACAACGGTTAAAAATACTACCCCGATTGAAGGTGGCATCACACGTCATCTGGAACGCTTTCAGCAAGTACTATCTGTTGTTGAAAGAACGACACCGTATATAGAGGAATATGGGCCTTTTATAAAGAACCTCCCTCAGATGTACAGAATGATTAAAGCATTTAAATCTCTTGAAGATGATGATACAGACGACATCTCCCCTGCTCAAGAAATAAATTCAGAACAGCAAGAAGTGAATGTGGAAGAACCTTTGGCACAAGATATTAATGACGATGGTTTATCAAAACCAAAGCTTTTTATCTAAATCTGGGATTTGATGCTTGATTTTTCCTAGAAAACAATAAAGAATGAAGGTAGAAGTAATTTTAGTAATGGAGGTAATCATCATGTCAGAACATATCCAACTTGCGACATTCGCTGGCGGCTGCTTTTGGTGCATGGTTCAACCTTTTGATGAGCGCCCAGGAATCAAGTCAGTAACATCAGGCTATACAGGCGGAGATTTAGAGAATCCAACCTATGAGCAAGTCTGTTCAAATAAGACTGGTCATGTCGAAGCTGTACAAATCGCATTTGATCCTGAAATAATGCCTTACGAACGACTTGTAGAAACATTTTGGCAACAAATTGATCCTACAGATCAAGGTGGTCAATTCCATGATAGAGGTGAGTCTTATAAGACCGCTATATTCTACCATGATGATCAACAAAGGGAAATCGCTGAGAAATCAAAAGCGGCTCTTCAAGCAAGCGGTAAATTCTCCAAGTCAATAGCGACGGAGATTTTGCCTGCTAAGCCGTTTTATCCAGCAGAGGACAAGCACCAAAGTTATTACAAGAAAAATGCTTTCCATTATAAGCTCTATAAAAAGGGATCAGGACGTGCTGATTTTATCAAGAACAATTGGAAACCTGAAAAGCATGACAAAGCAGAGCTAAAAGAAAAACTGTCATCAATTCAGTATCATGTTACACAAGAAAATGGCACGGAACGTCCGTTTGACAATGAGTATTGGAACAATGAAAATGAAGGTCTGTATGTTGATATTGTAACAGGAGAACCTTTGTTCTCCTCTAAGGAACAGTTCAATGCCGGCTGTGGCTGGCCGAGTTTTACAAAGCCAGTTGATTCCTATGATGTCACGGAACATGAAGATACGAGTCACGGGATGAGGCGTGTGGAAGTGCGCAGTCGCAATTCTGACTCACATCTAGGTCATGTATTTGAAGATGGGCCAAAAGATCAAGGTGGATTGCGTTATTGTATTAACTCTGCTGCACTTAGATTTATACCAAAAGAAAATCTGGAACGAGAAGGATACGGAAATTATACGTATCTCTTTAAGTAAAAAGGGGAAAATGGAAGATGATTCATAAAAACTGGGAAAACAGACCAACAATTAAACAAATCAAATGTGAGCATGTAAATGCAAAGAAATTCGTAGTTGATAAGAAATTAACATCAGGAAAAGTATATGATGTCAAAAATGAAACAGAAGAATTTTATTTCATTATTGATAATAGCAATAGAATTGGTGGCTTCCATAAAGAATATTTCAGTGAAATTCAGTAACTAATAAAGCGAGTCAGAGCGATCTCTGACTCGCTTTATTCTTGTAAGCTTGCAGTGAAAAAACCAGATGATTTCCTCCATATTTCCTCTAGCTGCACTAGAGGTAGTGGATTTGTCCCTCGGCCAAGTTCAAGTGTAAAACCAGGTTTTTTAAACTGTTTAATATACCAATCCTTGAAGCCTGCATAATTATCAACGTAACGGACTGCGCTATAGCCAGATTTCTCTGCATACTTTTGGGCAATGCCTTCTGACTCTTCAGGTTCCAATCCATCAAATCCCCAATAAATCTCCTCGCCCTGTGTATGCAATGCATGCATTCGCTCCGGGGCATGATTTTCAGCGAATGTTGCCATTGCAATGGATTCAGGCTCACTAAGCGGTCTAACTCCCGGATAATCACGAAAATGAGGCGAACTTGGTTTTCTAGCAGCTTCTATTTCCCAGCCTGCCGGGAACTGCTTGTTGAGATCTACACCTTTAATGTTAGCTTTCCACCTTGAAAAATCAGTACTTCCCTCATTTATTTTAATAACTTCTTCCTTGTATTTCCCAGCATCTACTGGACCATTCAATACAAGATCGACTCCATCTGGATTAACCATAGGTACAATGGAAACACTTAAATCTGAATTAAAATCCCCAATATCATACTCCTTTGCACATTGAGCGAGAAATCGCATAATTACTATAGTTGTGATCCACTCATTTCCATGAAAAGATGCGTTATAATGGATACATTTTTGACCAGGTCCAATGCGTAATTCAACTATTTCTTTACCAAGTACTGAGTAGCCTATTATTGTTTTTTTTATGAATGGATATTTGTTTATAAGAAGGTCAATCTCTACTTGGAGATCTTTATAGGTAAGTGGCTTATTATAACTGCATAAAGATATATCAGTTTTCAAGCATTTCATCCTTTCATTAGGAAATACTTTAAGTATATGCGTCATTTTTTGAAACATGATGGAACATGAATAACTATGAATGGCTTTCAAAAATTAGCATAATTACTGTATAATAAAATTAATGGAAAGTTACGTTCTTTTAAACGCCATTCATACTTGATAAGGAGGGGTTCATAGTGGCTTTTGTAATTACATCACCATGCAAGGAAGAATTGGCAGGAGAATGTGTAGAAGTTTGCCCCGTGGATTGTATTGAAAAAGGGGAAGGCATGTTTTATATTGACCCAGACATTTGTATAGACTGTGGAGCCTGCGAAGCAGTATGTCCTGTTGAAGCAATTTATATGGAAGATGAAGTTCCTGAAGAAGAAGAAGGATATATTCTCCTTAACCGTCAATATTTCGAAAACAACTAAGAAAAAGCTACCTTTTGGTGGCTTTTTTTGTTTGAAAATTTTATGTAACTGTTTTTATGGGTAAGCTGATGGTGTAATACTATATTCAGTATAAGGGAGAATATGGAAATGTATGAAAACAAATTGCCTAAACAAGCGGAATCATTATGGCTAAAACAACCAGCTAGCAAATATTCAGAACTAAAGGAATCAATCGAGACAAAAGTTGCGATTGTCGGAGGCGGCATCACTGGAATCACAGCAGCTTATTTGCTTGCTAAAGCTGGTATTCAAACAGTTCTTATAGAAGCCGATAAGATAGTCCATGGTACAACTGGGCATACAACAGCAAAGATTTCTGCACAGCATGGATTGATCTATAACCAGCTTATTGAGGATCTTGGGATTGAAAAAGCAAGTTTATACTATCAGGCAAATGCAGAGGCAATGAATTTAATTGCAGTTCTAATTAAGGAGCACAAAATTAATTGTAATTATGAGAAACAAGACGCTTATGTATATACGAATGATATGGACAAATTGGATCAACTTGATGCCGAATACAAGGCATATGAGACACTTGGTATTAAAGGTGAACTTTTAGCTCAAATGCCACTTGATATACCTCATAAGGCTGCAATTAAGATGCCGAATCAAGCTCAATTCCATCCTGTTAAATATGTTCAGGCACTTGCTGTTGAAGCTGCTAAAAAAGGAGCTCAGTTGTTCGAAAATACACCTGCAGTTGATATTGAATATGGCAGCAAGCCCAACATAATCTTACGCAATGGGCTAAAAATAACTTGTGAGCATGCAATTATCGCATCACACTATCCGTTTTGGGATAAGAATGGACTTTTCTTTGCCAAAATGGAACCACAAAGATCTTATGTCAATGCGATTAAATCTCCTTTGAAATATCCAGGTGGCATGTATATCAATGCTGAGCAACCTACACGTTCAATACGAAAAATGGACACAGATCAAGGAGAATTGTGGTTGATTGGTGGCGATAGTCATAAAACAGGACAAGGAGAAACAGAAATCAAGCATGTTGAAGCATTACAGAATTTTGCTGATCAGCATTTCCAAGCAGAAGAAACGTCATATCGTTGGTCCGCACAAGATCCTGTAACTTTAGACCATGTACCATATATAGGACAAGTAACAGATTCTAAAAAGAATATTTGGATTGCAACAGGTTATGCAAAATGGGGTATGACGCAAGGAACAATTGCAGCTAAACATCTTTGTAATTCAATACTCGGTAAAGATTCTCCATATGGTAAATTATACAATCCAAGCAGATTTGAAGGAAAAGAAACAATTAAAAATACAGTTACTTATAATATGGATACAGCAAAGCACTTAGTGAAAAGTAAACTTGACCTTCAAAACGAAGATATTGACCATTTAGAAACAGATCAAGCTGCAGTTACAAGAATCAATGGTCAACGAACTGGAGCATATAAAGATGAGCATGATAAATTGTTTCTAGTTGATACGACATGTACGCATTTAGGATGCGAAGTGAATTGGAATTCTGGTGAGCGTTCTTGGGATTGTCCATGTCATGGATCAAGATTCTCATATACTGGAGAAGTTCTTGAAGGTCCAGCAACAAGGCCATTAAAACGAATTGATTCAATTAATCATAATGATAGAAACTAATCAGCCATTAAGGCTGATTTTTCTTTTAATATCTCAATATCAAAAGAATACTTAACTAATGAGATGACTTTAAACTAACTTCCGATAATATATATTATGTAAACTAGTAGGATTTCTTGAAATGACGCTGGTTCTCCCTGTAAGTACTAATAATAAACGTTATTCGGTACTTATTCTTCGTAAGTTCCTAATAATTTCTACTGAACATAATTTAACTGAATGAACGATAACTATTCTTCTCTGAACTAATTATGATTATTCGTTCATTACCAAATACTGAGGTGTTATACTTTGGAATTCCAAAAAGCTTTTGATGAGTTCTTGCTTTACATTGAAGTTGAGAAAAACTACTCTGTTCATACAGTAAAAAGTTACGCATTAGATCTGCAGATGTTTGAAAATTTTCTTATCTCAAACAAACGATCTCTTGAGATGAATGATATTACCAGGGCTATTGTACGCCGCTTCGTCCAGCAGAAACTTATCCATGATAAAGTTAAACCAAGTACCATACAAAGAAAAATCTCAAGTTTAAAATCATTCACCAGGTACTGTTTGCAAGAAAACATACTGCAGCAAGACTTTATGGCAGGCATTGAACGGCCCAAGATAGATGAAAAACTACCTATCTATATGTCATTAAGCGAATTAAAAAAGCTATTTAAGTACCTTGATACAAATAATGGACGTTTTGGTCTCCGTAATAATTTGATTTTTAAATTGATAGCTACAACAGGCATGAGACGTTCTGAATTGGTCGCCCTCTGCTGGCAAGACGCCAATTTTGATAACCAGACATTAATCATAAATGGAAAAGGCAAAAAGCAGCGATTATTACCTCTCCACCCTCTTGTTTTACCTTTGTTTGAGATATATCGTGAAGAGCTATCTGAGCATCAGTTGCATCCTTCTGAGCCTATTTTCTTAAATCGATTAGGTACAGCAATAGATCCAAGAGGTTTACATAAGGTGTTTAAAGAAATCCTAGAAAAAGCTGGATTGCCGCCCCAGCGTTTCTCTTTGCACCATTTAAGGCATACGTTTGCAACACTACTTCTGCAAGAAAATAAAGAGAATGTAGATTTGCGTATCGTACAGGAACTACTTGGCCACGAGAGTCTTGCTACAACTCAGGTATATACTCATGTAGACTTTGCTTCAAAAAAGAAAGCGATTGATTCTTTTAATATTTAAATAAAGTGTCCTCCTTCACAAATTATTATATAGTCCAATACGTTAGGTTCTAATACCAAAATCAAAACAACTACCCATTTTATTCCGGTAGTTGTTTATGTATTATAAGGTTTTTCAGAAATGTGGATTGAAAGATGGAATATTACTATCATATGTGTTATAAAAAGTTTTCGGACCAGTATATGACTGTTGATGCGACATGAAATTCAACATACCCTGTTGCGGAGCATACTGATGACCATATTGCATTTGCATAATAGGGTCAACCGCATCTAGTTGTTGGCCCGGATGATTAAAATATACAGGTTGCTGACTCAAAGATGGTGTATGCTTGTGCTGAGCTTGTGAAAAGGCAAAAGAGATTAGATAAGCTTTGAATTGCTCAATTGAAGAAACATCCCGCTTTATAATATCAAATACACGTGGTAAATCATTCTCAATATATTCAATATCCAGCTGTATCTTATTTGAATGCTCTAGCATAAATGCTGTTTCGAGAACTGTCTCAATGAGCAATTGACCGCAAGAAATCTCCTTTAGGTATTTCCTATCACTATGAATATAACTTTTCAAGTTACCCTTATCAAATTCAGAGTGTCCCAAAAGATATTTGATACTATCATTGTTCATCCCCATTTCACTGAAGAGGGTTGCAATTGTATAACGGAATCCGTGCGGCGTAAAGTACTTATCTGTTTTCGCGTATACTTTTCTGCCATCTATAATCTCATTATCTTTAAGACTGCTTTCATTCTGATTCAAATCCCTTACTGTCATCCAGCCAAGAGCGATACACAAATTTTTAGTGATTGTGTTAAATTGTTTGTTACCTAACTTGTTACCTCTTAGTCCATATAGTAAAGGATCTTCTGGCTGCAGCCCATTCAATTCAATATGATCATGGAGCTTGTTTAGAAGAGACGGTGGTAAAGGCAAAGAAATATCTTTATTTTTAGTGTTTGTTTCTGAATTACCGTGTAAAAATTCTAATCGTCTATTCGCGGTAAGAGAATTCACCTTAAACTTACCCAAAGCTTCATTTCTCACACCCGTATATATCGCAATCAAAGTTGACATTAACACATTTTTTCCATTTGATTCGAGTTGAATAGCTATTTTATATACTTGGTACAATTCTGTTAATGATAAAGCACGTGAGTGATGATTTTTTGTATTAACGACTTTTATATCAATTTTTTTTAATACATTCGCTTTCAAAATACCTAAGTTTATCAGATACTCATTAAGAGCTTTAAGACTTGCGATTTTTTGCTTGATTGTCAGATCAGCAAAGCTCAAATTATACAAGCTTCTTTTCCAAGCTTGAGCGATGGAAAAATCAATGTTCTTTACACTTGGCACGATGCCTTGCTCCTCCATAAAACTCTGGAAAGAAAAACAAGCCTTCGTATATGCTGCTTTCGTATTAGGAGCATGATTATGAAGCTGTTCAGAGTGTTTGTAGCATTCCATAATTGTGTTGTTCTCATTAATTGTTAGTTTTGTCATCAAAATATCCCCTTTTTACCCACGACAAAAACCCCAATCATAATATACCTCTTTACACATCATCTTGTGTAAAGAAAGCAATTACAATTGGGGTTCTCCCTTTTTAGATTATAAAGTTGTCGAGTTAATTGTAAATTATTGTACCAGTTCTGTCTGATAAGTCAATAAAAACGAATATAATATTTTAAATTTCCTGAACTTGCTTCCATCCTTCTTAAATTCTCAGTAATATATTAGTTAGTCTCTTATGTGTGATATGCATCACCGTGACTATTTAAGAGGTAAAAAAGCCGAGGTTTAAAATTTTAGCCCACGGCAATGAAATTATATTATCGCAAATTTATCTTTGGCGTTTTATAATCAAAATGATTTAAGGGTAAGAACATATCGATTCTTTCAGGCCACCAATCGATATTGATATCTTCAAAATTACTAAAGAAAATATTACCTTCAAATTGCCTAGGACTTTCTATTGAAGTGAATTTTAAGCCAGTGAGAGCATTCTCAATGAGATTGTCTTTTAATCTCAAGATACCTCCAGCAAATGAGACCCCAATATTAGGAACAATTATAGCTGTATCAGTAATTGTTGCACTTGCATCAACTCCGGCTGCATATTTATCTTCTACAATAATCCCACTAGACGAATCATTGACAGACCTAATAAATCCATGCGTTAATTGAAATCCTTCTCTTGATACTACATGAAAAGCAATACTGTTATTAGGAATAACTGTAACTTGATCAAAATGAACATTACTTGCTTCCACTTTAAAAACTGTTTTCCCTGGAGAACCAACAAGTTTATATGTTAAATTGTTGGAATAACCTTTTATTTTAGCACCATCATTCTTTACATAGATTGTGTCAATAAGCTTTATATCATTTCCTAACTCTACTATTTTATAGGATGAACTTGAACTCAAAGCATTTGCTAACTCTTTCTCACTATAAACAACTACAGTATCATTTTTTACTTTATCGTCGTTTTGAATTTCATCGGATGCTTTATTCTTAATAACTTTGTAGAGGAAGGTGGCAAACTGTCCCCTAGTTACCGTTTCAGAAGGTCTATAATCCTTTTTCTGGTTTGTAATACCTTGTTGAAATAGAATTTTCACATTTCCTCTATGTGAGGGACTAATATTAGCAAACTTTGCATTAACTGCTTTTCCATTATCCTTTAGATCATAAGCGTTAACTAGAACTGTCGCCATTTGTTCTCTTGTTAAAGGTCCATCATTAAAATGACTAGCTGTTCTATTAAAGATCCCAGCTCTCCATGAGCTTATTATTGCATCAGCATATTCATGATTTTTATCCACATCACGATACACTTTGATGAATTTTTCCTTTGGTAAGTTAAGGGCTTTTGTAAACAAGGCCGCTGTTTGAGAGCGAGTTATCGTTCTATCTGGCTTATAAGTATTATCTTTATACCCACTTATTATTCCTCTTTCTGTAAGATAGTGAATACCCTCATAATGAGAATTATTTTTATCCACGTCTTTAAAATTAATTGTTGCAGCTTCGACTGGTTGAACAAATAAAACAAAAATAAGTGCAGTCAAAAGCATAGAAATATTAATCTTACTCATACTTTTATCCCCCCTATAACATATATGTAATCATTACTATATAACCATATTTATAAAAAAATATCAATAATTTGGATATTATAGGTGATCCAATGAATCTTTTTTTATGACACGGTTAGCAAAACCTATTTAAAAAGCAAAAAATCAGACGAATGCAAAGCATGCATTCGTCTGATTAACATATATAATAAGATCTGGACGACGCACTCTTATCTCCATAATTGTAAACTGATTCACTGTAATGAATTGATTGTTAACTTCTCTTCAAAATCAATCAAATATGTCTTCAACAATTCTGCTCAAGACTCGAACTTTTGAAGATAATGATTTGACGAAATGCCTAATCTAAAGAATCTTGGGATAAATGTAAATTATTTAATAGTGTATCTTATTCGCATTCTTCCATTACAACTATTCGTTAATCCATGCTCTCGGGTCGTTCTCCATCATAGCTGATATCAGGACCGAAGAGATGCTCGTAACCAACTCTTCAAGATTAAGTAACAATAGGTAAGCCTGAAGCCATCTTCTGCTTTCCCCTGCTTTATAAGACGTGCTAGTTTTCCAGCATATAGAATTCCACCTAAAGATATTATATCTCCCCTCGATTTCCATTCTAATTTAATAAAAATGTATTAATAGACACCAGAGTTGGTGTCTATATTTATAATCAGAATTAAAAAAGCCAACTTTCGCTTGAAATCAATAAAATTTAATCTTAATTAACTGCAATTAGTGTCATAAATATTAATCTATAGACACCTGATCTGGTGTCTATTTCAGAAAGTCCTGTAATTTCATAAGAATGAAGTCTTGAAACCATTGCTGCTATAGGCTTTTAAATAGACACCAAAGTTAGTGTCTATTTAAAAGCCATTACTTACTACAATATGGAAAATGCACTTACTCAATTCTTGTATAATATTAATCAACTAAAAATATAAATAGAGAAGAAATTTTGTTTCATCAAAACTCTGAATGACGGGAAAAAATTGATATCTCTCGAAATATAAATCAATAAAAAATTAAGATTCTGTAACTACGATTTCTAACTAATTTTAAACAAATCTATCAGTTGAATAAGCAATCCACCATCTTCATAATCAAAATACGTACGAAAATCTGAAATAGCCAACTTGGTTAAATTTTTCGTACGTTACCTGCTATTACGAGAATAATTACGAAACAATGAAATATAAAGAACATATAAGAATGCAGACCTCCGACTGGCGCTAGTATACGGATTAAAAGCCTAAAAGAAATTTTTAAGCAGTGCTTAGCAGTCGAAAGAATAAATACTCATCCAAGAGGATTTTTCAAAATATATCATGTTCCCTTAGACACTAGAAGACGCACGTAGGACCATTTTGACCTCTAGATGCTCGCTTATAATACTTATAAACTCGCAGCAGATAGGATTAAAGATAACCGAACTTAAAATTCAAGACTTAAATTCATTGGGTATCTTTATTCCTACAAACTACAATTATGAAGATAATTCAATTACTTATTTTCTCTATATACACTATTTTATACATTAACAAACTAAATCAAATCAGTTTCAAATGAAAATTATATAATAAAAAAGTGCCTACTAAAATAACAATTAAAAAGTAATAAAAAATACAAAGGGGAAAATATATTGTAGTATTAGTCGGCTAATTACGCGCTTTTTTACACCTATAAAAGATTGCCACGACAACGTTTTTTAAGCTTTAGGGTTAGGACACCAGTCCTAGGGTTAAACGAGCCCATTTAAAATAGGTTTGTTTAACCCTAGGAGTAGATAGTCATAACCTATAAATATAACAACAAGTTATATGGTATTTATAAAAAAAATAATGAATAAAAATGCATTTAAATATGAAATTAATTTTAAAAATCCATGCAATAATTAGATAGTCGATCATTCAACTAAAGAAACCCTATTCTTCGTAATTGGAATCGGCATAATTAAAGTCAAATAGGATGATTGACCGATTAGAAGAAACATTTTGCTATATCCCAGTAACCTGATTACGAAAGATGTCTGTCGGTCATGGATGTGAATGGCTCAATCTTCTTAGAAACCATAATATGTTTGTTTATTAAAAAATGCATCTTCTAATTTTCCAGTCAATCTTGTGTTACACTTTTGCCTTTTTAATCACTCGGTAAATACTTTGTGCTATTAAAACTCTACTCTTCTATGAGGAGCGGGGGTTTAATCATATTGAAATTCATATTAATACTTTACATAATACTTACTATTTTGTAGATGCTTTTTAATCATTCATTTATATCTACTGATATTTGATAAAACGAAATTGTGATGTCTTGCAAAATTACGAGTTCTAAAATCATCCCAATACCTAGTAAAACATTCAAAGACTTCTTACATTCGAATATTTCTAGCTTTTATGATGGCAGCTAAATAATAACACGCAAAGATTAATGTGAAATCTTATAAAGGTGAGATACCTATTTTTGCAACAACCCTAACACTTTTAGGAATCACATAACTTCCATATTTATTAACTGTATCATTTGAAACCTTCTTACCACTTTTGGATATATAATTTAAAATATACTCACCACGATTGATAGCAACCTCTTCATCTTCAAATAAAGCTTTAAGTATTTGAACTACACTTTTTTCTATTAATTCACAAAATCCCCTAATCTAATCGAATTGATATTCGATTACACTTGCTATACACTGATGCAGCTTTCTTTAATGCATCAGATTTATTTCTCTCAATTGATTCTATCTGAGTTTCATGTGCAGCACCTCTATCTTCCAATGTAACTCCAATTGATTGTGTAATATAACCTTTGGCACCTACAATGGCCATAATTTCATTAAACAATTCTGATGTAAAATTTTCATGTGCTTGGTCAGTCATGATCTTTTTATCATTTGTTTCCACAGCAGTTATAATATTAACGACCAATTTGCCCTTGTAAAGATTCTTCATAGTCATTATGTATACAGCCCCTTTATCTTTTAGATAATAACAATGTATCGACAAAAAATGATAGTGCGTCTTGAAATGCTGTATGATATGTTAGCTTACTTTGATAAAACACCTGCTGAAATATAATATTCTTCAGATCCTCCATTAAATTGTTTTTAGTTTCCTCATCAAACCCATCAAGATTTCCGAATAATTGTTGCTCCACATCCTGATAAATATTTTCGATGTAAATTGTGTACTCTTCGCTGGTTATGATACTTTCCATACGTTTCTCTATGAGGTTATTTACCAAATTAGCAAAACCATCAATCATTGTCTCACACCTTTTATTCATATTATGAAATTATTCTAATAAAGAATAACACGATGTGTATTGATTGTAAAACTGAAAGGTTATAAAATTAGGGAAATGAATGAAGGGATATTAATAAATGGACGATATGCAGGCAGGAAAAATTATCAGGAACATGAGAAAAGAAGAAAAATTGACAATGATTGATTTTGCTAAGAAGATCAATATTTCACAACCGACTTTGTCACGAATCGAAAGTGGACATCAGGAAATAACTTTCTCATTACTAGAGAAGATTTGCGGAGTTTTTGATATATCAATGAGCGATTTTTTCCGTACACTAGAGGGGAAAAATGAACTAAAAAAAATAAATTTAAGTGAAGAGGATAAAGTGGATACAGAAATCGAACTTGATACTATACTAACTAGGATGATTTCTTCTCTTCCGTTGGAGCAAAAAAAAGGACTATACACGCTATTATTGCCGTACTCTAAAGATTAAATTTGTCGTGGAAATGAAAGTGCAAAAAATAGTTAAGTATTAAATTTATAATGTTCTTTCGTAGGAGTATAGACACTAACACAGCTGCTCTCAAATGAATCCTATAATTAACTATTATTTGTATCTGAAAAGAGAATCGACAAAATAAAAATCCACCCGTCTAACTTTGTGAAGGAGTTAGGGTGGATTTTTATTGCCATTAACTTTAACAGTGACAGCATATTAGCTATATACTGTGTAAATTGGAATGTCTAGAGTCACTCCAAACACCTTTTATTTTAACCAGATACCATTTTATTATAACTTAATAAAACTATTTTTCCATCTTAAAATACCCTTATTATTATATAGCTAAACTAACTGGCTATATAAGTTTTATCCATTTTATCTTGTTATTGATAAAAATCACTTAATTTTTTAACAGTCTTTTTGAACCATAATTCATGGCTAATTCTACTTGTCTCAATTTTTACTTATAAATATCACTGCATCTATATAACTTTCACGACTTATTGGGCCAAATGCTCTAGATCTCATTTGAAAAATGTTTCTAACATAGAGTATGTTGCTTCGTCCAGTTTATATTTTCTTGAATTCATGATCAGTGATAAATATAAGTGGAAGTATTATTCCGTCAAGTTACCACCATGGTTCATCGTCGTTAATAGTTCCCCCTCTTTAACAAAACAGGCTGCCTCCGTCATAAAATAGTTCGTCACTTGATCGCCAAGGATCTTCTACTTGCGTATGCTATCATTATATTAGCATGTGAAAATAACACTGTTTCATCTATATTTAGTAACTCTCGAGCTGAAAGTATGCCATTTTCGAGTAACAAATATATCTTTGTCATCAATAGTTAGAGGAAGAAGCAACAAATTTTTAAAAAAATGGTTCAAAAATAAATTGACCGGTATGAATCCGGTTTTTTACCGTCTCCACACCAGCCAATTACTTTTATGGATCTCCTTATTCTAAGCAGACAAGTTGTTTGACTATACATTATTTAATTGAGTAGTGAACAAAACTATTTCATGTAATTCAAAGAACTTAGCCAATTGTTAAAAGATTATCTTATATATAGATTAACTTTTCTGGCTTCGCTTAAAAGTTCCTTCATCAAATTCTGGTCTAAATAGTAGACTGGTAGTGTTAATTCATAATTTCCAATAATGACAGCCCGTTCAAAAAAGAAATTTGAGAAACAACACTCTGTTATAGATAGTTTGGCAAACATCCGCAAATTATCAATATCACTTACTTTGAAAATATGATCTTGAATAGTTAGACGTTTACCAAACAAAGCTAATCTCCTTTTAAGAAGACATTGCTTGTATAACCTTTTATATAATTTTATTGCTGTTTTATCTTTCAATGCCTTTACTGCATAGTGATAGTCTCTACGTTTTTGTCTATAGAAATCAGGGCTATAAATATACACAGGTAAGCCTTTGTTTACAGCAAAAACATATTCGAAAAAGGAAAGAAATCTCTTTTCAAACTCAAAATATTTCCTCTTTTGTTCTTTATCTGTAGTTGTGTAAGTAACAATTAAATCTATTGCTTCTTTATTTGTTAATTGACGGTCAAAAACATCTAACAAACCTACATTGAACCTGTTCCTTGGGTGTTCTTCTTCTTCTATATCAAGTCTGCCAAATTTATTTGTTAATAAAGTTATTTCATTTTCGCTTAATTCAGTTCTCTTATTAGTCATTTTAGCATCACCATTATTATTTATATCTTAATATCTTTCCACTTTTAGTTAAACTCCAATAGACTGAATTTACACTTCCATTCAACCGCTTCCTATATGCTTGTATCTTTTTACAGACGCATACAAAGTAACCAGTTGAATAAATCCACCCAATAATGCTTAAATCTTTCTCTTGACCCACACAGCCAAGCACCGTCATAACTTGCTGTTCAACCGATATCAACTCTGTTATGATTTAATGGGAATCCCATCTTCCTCTCTGATCCGGTCAATGAGTTCTGGCAAAGTTGTGATGGGCTTAAGAAAGCTGTTTTCCTCATAAGGGTGTAATTCCATATGATCAATGAAAACAGCTCGATCAAATTCTCCTAACAGGGAATCTATTAGAGTAAATGGGCCCACTACATAGGGATCATCTTCCGCCTCAATCGTCGTATAATAGAGATCATCTTTCGGCTCCCAATTCTTTATAAAGATCTTAATATCCAGCAAATCCTCATGAAACGTGTACGTATAAGCCAGATCATCTACGGTTAAATGCATTTCGCCGATTTCAACATAGGGGTTCTCTTCTCTCTGACTAAAAGGGATGATGACAAAACAGCTCAAATTCGGAGCTGCTTCGACAAGCTTCTCGACCGCTGGAAACACAGCTAAATCCCCATCTGCACTGATAATAAAGTGACGCTTGCTATCTATAAGATCAATAGAAAAATCAAAACAGAGTCCTGGATTCACTTTGGAAATTCGCTTTGAAAGTGCCTCAAATAGTTTCTCTAACCTCTCTTCAGATAAGTCATAATAATCATCCTCATGCGTTTGAAACCATTCCCAGAATGAACTGTAACTGTGTTTCAGATGCAAATTACCCATGTTAAATATAACGATCGCATTAAAATTTTCATAAAGCTTGTAAACAGGATACAAAACAGTAAATAAAATAATTACAGAAGGAACTTTATCAGCAAACGATATGTAGCCAGCTAGGAATTGCTTGACATGCTCTATCAGGTAGAGAAAAACTGGCACTACCAAAAGGACGATTAAAAGCAGAAATGGAGTAACACGTGTTTCCTTTAAACCTGCACGACAAAAAGGGCAGCGCATGGTAAAAGGCGTACCATAGGATTCCATATCATCCAAATCAATTGGGCTTTCACATTGAGGGCAAGCGATCTCCGTTTTCATTTTCATTCTCCTTTAATTAAATTGATTTCAGTATACAACATCTTAAAGATTATATAAGAAGCCAATAACTTCCTATTTATACAAAATATTTAGTTTGTTAGCTTCATATTAAAACCCAGATATAAAGGGTAAACAATTTAGGCAGAAGCATTAATAATAAAAAGAGGACGTTGCGCTAACAACGTCCTCTAGTAACAATTGATATCAAACAGTAGTGTCAAAAAAGGGATAAAAAAGTAATCTATTTCCTCCTTTCGCGGACAGGTTGGATTACTTTTTTTGTTAAAATGAACGCACTTATAAAATAGATTCTTGATGCGTTAAACTTAGCAATCTCTTTTTAGTCCTTTCTCTAAAACCTAAGGTCTCCTATGGAATCTGCGGTCAAGTTTTCCGCCTCGCTCAAGCAAAAATCCCATTTATTATTTCTGAAAAAATAGGCTAGTATGAGTTCAGGATAATACTGTCTTCATACCAGCCTATTGAGTTAGATATTATTATTCAGTTGAATTCCTTAACGTTAGTATGCTATTGCCAGCCTTTTTCATTAGAAAAGGTCTCATAGTATATTGAGGGTATATAGTCAAAATCCTCACCAGTTTTTTTCTATATGCTTTATATGCAGTTTCTAGCAGACCTGCAAATCCCTCAACATTTTTGGTCATAGGGTCAGGATTTTTTTAACAGGATTCATATTACTCTTGTCTCTTTGCAAGACTAATTCCCTTTTCATCAATATGGAATCTAGGTTATCAGAGGTCACATGTCAAATTGCAACACTCTATATTTATCTATTGAAAATACAGTTCTCTACATTAAGGAATTTTTGTTTCAGTAATAATCTTCTTAATGCTTTCTTCACTTACAGAGAAGAATATTGTGTAACCCCACTTTTCGTTCACAAAGTTATTTTGTTTAAATTCAAAGGTAACTTTTAGCTCTTCACTTTTTCTTTGAACTACTAAGTTAATTTCTTCTTCATCTGCATATAAATTAGCTTTTTTTACCTTTCTTTGCACTAGTAGATCTAGCTGTTTAACAAAACTTTCTAATTCACTTTTTAAAAATATGGGGTTTTTGTATTCCAGCTGAATATTACTTGAAGATATAATTAAGAGATTAGATTGCAAATCCCTCAAATAAAACTCTTTTTCATCTGGATACATAGGTCCAAAAGATTGAATGATTATTCTATGAGCATTGTCTATCGACGAAATTTCTAGGCTCTTCTTCATTTCCACCATTTCACCCTTTTCCAATGCTTGTTTATTTTATTTCGATGTCCTAATGTCATAACATTATTTTTATTTGTTTTCGACATTACTATATGCTTTTTCCCTAAAGTTTGTACGAATCTATCATGTGGAGTTCTAGTATCTAAATGTTTTCTTCCAAAACTTCTAGTAAGTACTACTTTAGCCTTGGACATTTTTCTAGAAGATGAATTTAGATGATCAGTTGCATGCTTGGAATATTTAAGGTTTTGGGAGAAATAACCAACTCTACCTAAACCACCAAAAGCTACCCCAAGAACAGCTCCCTTGGCAGTTCTTTTTCCAACACCTTTCCAATAAGATGCCTTTTTCCAGTTTTTCTTATTTTTATAAGCATAGCCTGCGCTGTTCTTTACTGCACCAGTGACTCCAGCAGCAATCCACCAAGCTACCCTTCCATCGGGATCATTCTTCACCGGGTTGTTATTTGCATAGCTGTATCCGTTCTGGGTGAGGATGTCATCTTCATCACCAGGATCCGGGTCAAGCGACAGGAACACACGGTGTTCCGGATTGTAATAGCGCGCGATCAGGTAGTACATACCCGTTTCCACATCATATTGGTAGCCCGCATAACGGTAAGGATTGTCCTTCACCGCCGGGTCCTCTTCCGCTTTCAGGACATTACCCCACGCGTCATAGGCATAAGAGGCGACCGTGTTCCCCGCTTTGTCGCTGATAGCGATGACATCGCCATGCGCATTGTAATGGTAGTAGTACTTGTCGGCGCCTTTTTTCATCGCCATGAGCTGGCCGGCTTCGGATTAGATGTATGACCGGACGACCTGGTCCTGTCCATCTGTCTCATAGAGCACATTCAGTCTGTCACCGTCATAGAAGTAGTTCGTCACCTGACCGCCAAAGGCCTTCTGAATGTGTCTGATGTTCTCCTCGTATTGGATGTTACGAACGCGAGTCTAGTCGTTCCCTTGTTCATGGCGGAGGCGAGCCAGTGCTCAGCATTCCATTTGTACAGGTACTTGCCATCTGCTCTTACTTGACAAATAATACACTTAAAATTTAAATGGTAATACAGAAGAAGTTAGAAGGAGGTCTGGTCTAATTGTCTCAAAGAGATATAGATTCTATAAAAAAAATAATTAATAGCTTGACATTTAGAAGAGTGGCATACTTTTTCGAAGATGATATGTTACCAATATATCTATTCAAAAGTGAAGAGTTTATGGAAGAGCAACTTGGTTATAGATTTGATTCTGAAGGTAATTCTCTTATAAGCAATGTTCCAGGTGAGTGGCATGAAGAATGGTTTGTAATAGGCTACCATGAAGAGTTTGATGATCCCATTTTTGTTAGCCTACATGATAAAAATTTACCCGTTTATATTGCAGAACACGGATTGGGCATTTGGGAACCAATTTGCATATCCTTATCTTTAGATGACTTTATAAAAAAGTGCAAAATAATCAAGTAATATATCTTGGTTATTTTGCATAATAAGAAATTATTTTAAATATTCAGCAGAATGCTCTTTATTTAGCCGATCTAATTCATCATATATCCAGCTCTCAAAATTGTCCCATTGGCATAGTTTTTTTGCGGACCCCCTTTTTAATTTAACAATCTTTTCATCTTCATCAAAAACATATATCGCTTCTGGCGTACCACCAAAATAAAATAAGTTGCTTGGAATATTGAATGGTGGATCATCGTTCTCTTCAATTAAATCATATGGTTAGAACATTTCTTCCTCGTAAGACATTCCCTTTTCCAAAAAACTTCTTCCATAAATATATAGATTACCACCAAAAAGAAAAATGCCGTTATAGTTACTTAAAAATTCTTTATAAGCATCTGGTAGTTTATGATTTAACTCCTTCTCAAGTAGAGATACTTGATCTTTAGATAAAGGTGTGTATAGTTGATGAACCCAGAAAGTATTACTAATTCCTCTATCTATAGCTATAAGTACAGTCTCATTTTTCAGCTTTTTAAATCCGGCTGCTTTCCAATCTTCAACAGAAGTTTCTATTTTTTCTTTCAAACGCAATTCTATCTTCTCCCTTAAAAACATGAAATTATCTTCTTCTCTTAATAAACTTTAGGTGGAAGAACTGAAGAAAGCCATCTGTGACCGGGTCTTTGAGGAAAAGCAATCCAGCAGAACCTTTGGGGAATGCCTCGTCTACAATGAAGTGCCTTCCAAACTTCGATTTGGTGATGTGCTGGTGGTTCATAATTTCAGCCGATTCGGCAGAAACAAAGAGGAAATCAAGAAGGAATGGGAGAATATGAAGGAGGACACCGAGCAAGTGTATACTGCAAGATGTCCTCCTTTATTTTTAATAGGTTAGTAATTTAAATAATATGTTTGAATATTTTTGGTTGGATATAAGAAATTGGGACGAGTTTAATTGGAACCCGTCTTATGCTCTTAACTCTAAAATTTAATAATTATCTAATTCACTCTCTATATCCTCTAAGATCTTCTTCAACGGTAAAGCTATCGAGTCCACATTATTATAAAAAATTGATGCATTTATTCCATCCTTCTTCATTCCTGGCAACCAATTTTCTATGAAGTCCTCTAACTCTATTGATTCTGCTGTAGAACCTTTCCATTCTTTTACAGCACAGAGATCAGCATGTTCTTTGGTAGGCCAAAAATTTAGTCTGAGCCCTCCATCATCTCCTTTTGAAGAAACCCACCCTTCATCGTTACTTAATGACCAGACCTCTTCGTAATCAACAACTTTCTTTATGAAATACTCATATCTCTTCTGAGGTTCCATTTTCATTGTTTCCTCGATTTCTATTCTTTTCATAAGACAACTCCTTAATTTTTCCTGAATTTCCATCTATTATTTTTGTTTTTTCGTCCTTTTCCATATCCATCATGAAAATGCTGTAAGCGATGATTTCTAATTACTTGAGGATCTGAATGTTCATAACTTGCTCCTTTTCTAGCTTCATTTCCTCTTCGATGAGCAAGCTCATAGCCTCTTGGCACTCTGATATTTCTTCTCTTTTTATTCCTTATATGTCTCATTTCATTCTTAATCCATCCCCTTATGTGTTTTGGCTGTTTAGTATCGCTTATTAATGATTTTAGTCTTTGTTGAGCTCCTTTTCTACCTGCAGACAATCTTAATACTCTTTTAGCACCCTTAAGGTATCTCCCTGGCCCAAACCCTGAAGCCACAGCCCAGGCAATCTGCTTCTTGTTCTTTCCAGCCTTATATGCCTTGTACCCGTCATAGGCCGCAAACCCTGCATTGACCGCAAGCCATACCCAATGGCCATCCGGATCCACAAACATAACTGGATTGTTGTTCGCATAGCTGTAGCCGTTCTGTGTGAGGATGTCGTCCTCATCACCAGGATCCGGATCAAGCGACAGGAACACGCCATGTTCCGGGTTGTAATAGCGTGCAATCAGATAGTACATGCCTGTTTCCGCATCATATTGGTAGCCCGCATAACGGTAAGGATTGTCCTTCACCGCCGGGTCCTCTTCCGCTTTCAGGACATTGCCCCACGCGTCATAGGCATAGGAAGCGACCGTGTTCCCCTCTTTATCGCTCATGGCGATGACATCGCCATGAGCATTGTAATGGTAGTAGTACTTGTCGGCGCCTTTTTTCATCGCCATGAGCTGGCCGGCTTCGGAGTAGATGTATGACCGGACGACCTGGTTCTGTCCGTCTGTCTCGTACAACACATTCAGGCTGTCACCGTCATAGAAGTAGTTCGTTACCTGACCGCCAAGATCCTTCTGGATGCGTCTGCCGTCCTCGTCGTATTGGTACGTCACGAACGGCGTGGTTTCCCCCTGTTTCGTGATGGAGACGAGCTGATCCTGCGCATTCCATTTGTACAGGTACTTGCCGTCTGCTGTCCGGTTGCCGTTCGCATCATAGGAAATGACTTCTGAACCGAACTTCGTCAGCTGGTTTGCGTTGTTGTAGTCACTCGCTGTTGTCGTTGTTTTAGTTCCCTTTGTTTTCGTCACCGAGGTCCGGTTACCGAACCCGTCATAGCCATAGGAAAGTGTCGTGCCATCCGGGAGGGTTTCCTTCTCCAGCTGGTCTAGCTGACCATAGACATATTCTGTGGTCTGGCCGTCCGGTGTGCTGATTTTCGTACGATTTCCATTGGCATCATAGCTGTAGGACTCTTCCAACAGGTCGTTGCCATCCTTGGAACCGATGAACAGCTGGCTAACCAGTCCGCGGTCATCATATGTGAAGCTTGTCCCCGCCCCGTTGCCGGTGATGAAGGTCTTCACATTGCCGCGCTCATCATAATCGAAACGATAACTGGCATCTCCGTCATTGACAACTGTATTCTGATCCAGCTTATTGTACTGATAGGTAAGCTTTTGCGTATAAGTTCCATGTGTAAATAGGAATTCATTCAGCTTATCAGAGGCGGTCGTATAGGTCCATTTCTGAGATGCGCTACGATCATTCTGTTCGGTCACCCGGTCTGACTTATCATAGGTACGTGTCTTTGTTCTGTTCTCTTTTTTGTAATCGACGGATAGTTCATTGCCATTTTTATCATAGGCGTAGCCATAAGTCTGCACTTCGTTGAAGGACTCGCCGCTTTTACGGTAAGTGCCATCATACGTATAGGCGATGCGGTTGCCATTTGGTAATAGGGTCGTCAACAGATTGTTGTTCGCATCATACGTATTGGTTGTTTTTTCATTCAATGGTCCTACCGTTTCAACCGGTTTTCCGCTTGCATCATATACATACGTATAATTCTGTGTGCTGCCTCCAGCTGTCATAATCTGCTTCGATGTCATGTTACCATTCTTGTCATATTGGTAGTTCAGCGATGTACCAGTTTGCAAGAGAAGCTTCTTCAACTGATTGGCCGCATCATACTGATACGTATTTGTTTCACCTTTGGCATCTGTATCAGTTAATTTATTTCCGTACGTGTCATATGTGCTTTTCGTTGTATAGCCAAGTTCGTCTTCTGTCTCCGTT
>Ga0153999_1000170_pt1 | contig 32405 bp, 29 predicted proteins | sample TSNC083MetaG_FD_104675 | JGI IMG/M metagenome (GOLD analysis project Ga0153999, IMG submission 104675) | Attine ant fungus gardens microbial communities from North Carolina, USA - TSNC083 MetaG | ecosystem: Host-associated > Fungi > Mycelium > Unclassified | place: USA: North Carolina, Lumber... | reverse complement strand
CCGATGAGCAATATCAAGTTAAGTGTATCTGTCGAGAGTCTTCGGAACATAAGCCGTCCTCCTTTTGGAAATTAGAACAAGGTGCCTATGGAAACAGCACCTGTTCAGTATATCATTTATTCAAAAGCGGACGAGTAGTGGGAGCGTGTTTTTCTTTCAAATTAGTGATTACGCCTTAGCAACTGAATCATTTCTTTCAAATTCACGTTCTAATTTAGCAATCTTGCTGTCGAATGTGCTAGCTGCATGGGCTTGATTGATTCTGTGCTCCAATCCTTCAATATATGATTCAATTTCTGTAAATCGGGAGAAGGGTTGATCGGCTGAATTCTCATTCATAACACTTTCCATTTGTGAGTGGGCTCGGACAATATTCTCTCGGCCCATAAGTTCCATACGTTTCAAATGCATATCTTTGATTTTATGCTTCATTTCCTCGAATTTCTGTTCAAGGTTGTCCAATTGCAAGGCAGCTTCATCGCGAGATGCTTTCATTCGTTCTGCGCGTGTATGATAGGCTTCATACTCATCCATAGCATAGGCATGGAGCTCTGTTTCACCAGCACGTTCTGCAATATCTGCTTGCTTCAAACGTTTTGTTGCAAGGTGGTCAGCTTTATAGAATTCTCTTGTGAACTCATCCCTTAGTTGGCGCTGTCTATCAATGAGTGAGCTGACCTTGTCTCTCTCCTGCTCACTTTGACGTAAATATTTATTGAGAGATGCCATTGGGTTTTTAACTTCTTTCTGATCCAGTAGTTGATGAATATCTGCCGTAATTGTTTCTTTAATACGTGTGAATAATTTAGCCATTGTTTCCTTCACTCCTCTAATATTTTAATCTAGTACTTGTTCAGGTCTCTCCACTCTTTCTCGAAGCCTGTGAATGGGTCATCTTTAACAAATTCAACAGTTTGATCCTTCTTGCGCCAATGTTTGTAGATGGCATATAGGGCATAGGCTGCTGCTAAACCAATAACGGCATAGAGATTTGAGACGGCTAGCATGAGCAGAATAAATCCTACTAGGGTCCAGCCGATTTTGCCGCCGAATGTGTTGCTTGCCATGAATTTCTTGAAGACAAAATATAGAAGCAACAGGCTAAGTGACAACAATGCCATTGGTCCGATCATATGAAGAAGGACAACGAGGGCTATGAGTCCGCCAACAATTAACATGAAGTTTTTCAATGTACTGCCTCCTTTCTGATACTTTTAGTTTACGTAATTTCAATCGTATTCATAAGGAGCTTCAGGCGCATTTTGACTAAGCCTTAAGGCGTATTTTGAGTACCATAGCTATTTGCAGAAAGTTCTATATAATAAAGGGGAGAATAGTTGAAAAGAGGTTGTTTGAAATGTCGAATATCCCTAATTGCCCAGCATGTGGCTCAGAGTATGCGTATGAAGATCGTGGATTGTTCGTCTGTCCAGAATGTGCAAACGAGTGGGTTACAGGTGGAGACGAGCAAGCTGAAGAAGCACGCATTATTAAAGATTCTAATGGAAATGTATTACAAGATGGCGATACAATTACGGTTATTAAAGATCTGAAGGTCAAGGGAAGCTCATCTGTCTTGAAGCAGGGGACAAAGGTTAAGGGCATCCGCCTTGTTGAGGGTGATCATGACATCGATTGTAAGATTGACGGATTTGGACAGATGAAGTTAAAGTCCGAATTCGTGAAGAAAATTTAAATGTATACATAAGAAAAGCACGAGACTAGCGTTATATTCGCTCGTCTCGTGCTTTTTCATTAACCAAAGAACATTTTCAAGAAACCTTTTGGAATATCGGATTCAAAACGTAATGTTTTTCCAGTCTTAGGGTGGACAAAGCTAATGGCGTAAGCGTGAAGCCCAAGGCGACGCATTGGATTTAGCTTAGCTCCATATTTCTTGTCACCGACAACGGGATGACCAATGTCTTGCATGTGAACACGAATCTGGTTCTTGCGGCCAGTTTCCAAGTTCACTTCAAGCAGGGTCATGTCACGGCTTGCCTTGGCAACTTTATAATGGGTAATCGATTTCTTGCCACCATTGTCTCTGCGGCTGGAGTGCATTTTATGTGCATCACCTGTGCCTTCTGTAAGCCATGTTGTGATGGTACCGTCTTTCTGCACAGTGCCTTCGACAAGAGCGAGATAAGTACGTTCTTCTATCGTCTCTGTCCACGTGTTCTGCAGTTGCTGCTGAACTTCCTTACTCTTAGCAAAAATGAGCAGGCCTGATGTGTCACGGTCCAGACGATGAACAATAAACAGTTTGCGCTTCGGCTGAGTCTTGCGTAAGTATTCGGTTAGCTCACGGTAAGCAGTCATCTGCTTTTCTGTATCTGTTGCAATGGTTAGCAACCCTGCATCTTTATCCACGACTATCAAGTCATCATCTTCATGAATGATTTTGACACCTTTTAGTTTAATATCAGCGGGTACAACACGAGTCTTAATCTCAACAACATCCCCTGGACTTAAAGGGTCATTAAATTGCTTCGTCATGCGCCCGTTGATGACAACTTGACCTCGACTTAGAATTGATTTCACAGCATTTCGACTTTTATTAGGCATCGCTTTGTATAAGAATTTCAGCAGTTCGTCCGCTTCTTTTATTGTCCATTCATTTTGCATATTTCGTTCATCCTTTGTTTTTTAGCTTTCTTCTATTATAGCATGCCCTTCAATTCAATATTTGCTACCGTAGACTCATTTGAATGTTTTTTAAATTAAAAGTAAAAAAATATATTGACGGTTTCTCCTATCATGCGTATAATTTCTCATCGCTACTCTAATTAGAGTAATATAATTAAATCTATTACCGGAGGAATGTTCTACATGCAAGTGTTCAAGAAAATCACAAAAATACCGGCAATTCGTAATGCGTTGATCATGGCGGTCTTTTACCAGATTGTATTCATTGCCGTCTTCATGTATGGGTATGGAGCGGTGCCGAAGAACATAAATAAGCTTGAAGTGGCTATTGTCAATCAGGACGGCAAGGCTGGTCAGTCAATGATTGATGGGATGGTGGGAAACCTTCCATTTAAAACTACTTCTAAAGATTCTCTAAAACATGCCAAGAAAGAATTGAATGATCGTGATGTTCACCTTGTCATTGAAATGCCAAAAGGGTTCATGGAAAGCCTTAAGAAGCAGGGAGAGAAGAGTGAACTTAATTTCTATGTAAATGAAGCTAATCCTGCTCTTGTTTCTCAAGCAATGGAGCAAGTAGCTACTGAAATGACAGATGCGGTCAACAAACAGTTGTCTATCAGTGGTACGGAAGGGGCTCTTGCAAGTCTTCATATGCCGGCTGATCAAGCTAAACAGCTTGCTGCTGAACTTCCAAATAAACTACATTCAAATATCCATCGCACGACAACAGTTCCTGAAGGACTAAATCATCAGATGGCTCCATTCTTCTTAACGATGGTTTCCTATATTGGTGCAATGGTTTATTCCATGGTCACAGGGAATGTACTTAATGGGGTTAAAGCCGTATTCGGTAAGTGGAAATCTTTCTGGGCAATGCATGTATTGAACGTGCTTGTTGCTTTCATTACACCGATATTCGGAGTCTTGGTTTACTTTGCGATAACAGGCGGCTTTGATGGGGGAATCTTTACTAAATTATGGCTCGCTCACTCGCTCGAGATGCTTGTAGCTGTTGAATTCATGACGATATTCGCATTGCTATTCCGTACGCATGCAATGTATTTAAATCTTCCATTTATGATTTCACAGACAATTGCAAGTGGTGCAATGATGACGCAGGACATGATGCCAGGTATCTTCAAGGCTCTTAGCTATGTCTCAATCATGTTCTATAGTACACAGGCTGACTATAGTATTCTCTTCGGAGGAAGCGGTATTGCTGAACATTTGTTGAAGCTCGCTCTTATTGGCGTGGTTTCCTTCATTATTGTCATGATTGTTCACCATTTTCTACCAAATAAAAAAATGGCAAAACCGGATGCCCAAGCAGCCCAGTCGCAAATGGTGTAAACTGAACGTTAGATGACATCATGTTTACATTGATTTATTAAAGCTGGGGGAGGCATGCAGATGTCACTTCAAATATTCATTCTCGGTGTTCTCTCAGAGGACCACCATCATCCATATGACTTGAAGAAGATATTCAAGAAAAATAAGATGGATGAAGTTTCTGAAATCAATGATGGTAAGCTCTATTACAACTTCGATTCATTGCTTAAAAAAGGTTGTATCGAAAAAATTGAAGTCGTTCGGGATGAGAACCGGCCCGAGAAGACAGTTTATGGTATTACACCAAAAGGTAAGGACGTATTAAAGGAAAAAATTTACGACAGCTTTACCAACTTTAAAGGGATTCGCTCGATCTATTCGTCGGTCATTTTCTTAAAACATACCGATCTTGATAAATCGGCGTATCTGCTAGAAGAGGTTGTAGTGAAGCTGAAAGAGAAGATTGCTCATTATGATGAAGTGTGGGCAAGTATCCAGAATAAAACACCTGCTTCTGTGCATATCATTCAGGACTATACGCATAATCAGATGCGTGTTGACCTTGAGTGGCTTGAGAAGGTTGTTAAGTTCGTACGTAATGGTTTGACATTGGAGTAATCTCTTCTTAGTTTGAGAGAAACCTTTATGGGCAATATAAAAAGAACGGGACCTTTTCATCAGGTTGCCGTTCTTTTTGTATTTCTTTAATGTTATCGGACGGAGATTGATGAGGTGGTGGAGGAATATGGCGCATAATCACGATCATGGGAAAAACAAAAAAGCACTTATGATTAGTTTTTTTATCACTGGGGGCTTCATGATTATAGAAGCAATTGGTGGATTCGTCACCAATAGTTTAGCCCTATTATCGGATGCCGGGCATATGCTTAGCGATACGGTCTCACTTGGTGTAGGGGTTGCAGCGTTCATGATTGGTGAGAAGGCGGCTAACTACAGCAAGACATATGGCTATAAACGCTTTGAAGTTCTAGCGGCACTCTTTAATGGAATTACGTTGGCTGTCGTTTCCATTTATATTTTCTATGAAGCAGCTCATCGATTCTTTGACCCTCCGGAGGTCAGCTCCAAGGGCATGCTCATTATTGCGATTATTGGTCTGATTATCAATATTATAGTAGCCTTTACAATGCATAATGGCGACACACATAGTAATCTCAATGTACGTGCTGCTTTCTTGCATGTAATTGGTGATTTGCTCGGTTCAATAGGTGCCATTGTTGCGGCACTCCTAATAATGTTATTTGGATGGGGTTGGGCAGATGCGCTTGCTAGTGTCATTGTGGCGCTGTTAGTGCTTGTCAGTGCTTGGCGTGTGCTAAGGGATTCACTGCAAGTTTTAATGGAAGGAGTGCCACATGAAGTACAAGTCGATTCTGTAGTACAAGCAATCCGCGATGTGCCCGGTGTAATTGACCTCCATCATCTGCATATATGGTGCATTACAAGTGAACAAACAGCACTCTCCTGTCACCTTGTAGTCGATGGTAACTTGAAAGTCGAAGAGGGAGAGAAGATATTACGCAATGTCGAGTATGTATTAAATGAGAAGAACATCCATCATGTGACAATTCAGTTGGAGAGCAGTCGGAATCCTCATGATGACAGAATCATACCTAATTAAATACAATAGGGTCCGGAATCAATCTGAGCAAGATTGTCCGGACCCTGTTGCTATGCGGTTTTCTTTTGTTCAGATTTATCAACGACTGCGGCACCGACAATATCACCAATAACATTGGAGGCTGTGCCCCCCATACCGACTAATGCATCAACACCAGCAATAAGTGCGACAATCTCTAATGGAAGTCCGAAAACACTCAATACAGCAGAAAGCGTTACGAGTCCAGCAGCAGGAACTCCAGCAGCGCCGACAGATAGAACAGTTCCAATAACAACGATCAGGAAGAAGTCCGAAAAAGACAGGTTCAAGTTCGTAATATTCGCTGCAAAGACAATCGAAACGCCCATGCGCAGCGCTCCACCGTCTGAATTGAATACGGCGCCAAGTGGAAGTGAGAAGTTCGCCGTTGTTTCTGAGACGCCTGCTTTTTGAGCAGCTTTAATCGCTACTGGAAGTGAGGCTATACTGCTCGATGTGAAGAAGGCAGTTCCATATGCATCTTTTGTATCCTTGAAGAATTGGATTACAGAGTAGCCAGATGCTTTCAGGAAGAATGAATAAACAACTACCCATAGCACAATAACACCGAGATAGAAAACACCGACGAACTTGAGCAAGGATGCGAGTGTCATCCATCCTTGTGTCCCAAAGGCATTGGCACTAATCGCGAAGATCCCGATTGGGGCATAAAGCAGGACGCCATCAAGAATCTTATAGAACATTTTATTAAGGGCTAGAAAGAACTTATCTAGAACTTCTCCATATTCGGCCATTTGTTTGTCCTTAGAGAATTTCATGGAGGAAAGTGCAATACCAATGACGACAGCTACGAACATGATTGCCATCAAGTCGCCTGATGTAAAAGCTTGGAAAATATTATCCGGAACCATTTTTAGCAAAATCTCAGAGAAGTGAGGTGTATCCGGTTTATCTACCTTTGTATTGGGCAACGTTAAGCCTGTCCCAGGATTAATCCAAAGCGCGAACGCAAGTCCAATCAGTACAGCTGCAGCTGTTGTGGCGGTGTAATAGAGAATTAGTTTTCCTCCCATTTTACCTAGCTTCGCAATATTCATTTGGTTAACGGCTAGTACAACGGTTAGGAAAATAACTGGAATTGCTACGAAACTAAGCAGATTGATGAGTAGTGTTCCTAATGGCTTTAATACGGCCGCATCCTTGCCGAAGATTAATCCAGTCGCAATACCTAGAATGAATGCAATAGAGACTTTTAAGATGAACGATGAATCTTTATACTTCTTCCAAATTTTCATAATTGGACAACCAGCACCTTTTTCAGATTTCCTAATTTTAGTAATCTAAATCATTAGAAATTAAATTTGTATGATCTTCATTGTTTATTATTTACAAAATAAAAATATTTTCTACAATGTTGGACAATTTTATTATAACAAAACAGTTGGGATAAGAGGTGTTTAGTAAATACAAAAGGGGAAAAGATAAGGCAAAGAGAGGAGCTGTGATAATGAATAATTCAATACTGATTCGTAATGGCCGTTTAGCTGATGATAGAGAGTTAGAAGATATTCTTGTACATAATGGAAAAATTGAGAAGATAGGAAATCGAATGACTGTTGAGGAGGAGCCGGATATAGTGATTGATGCTGCTGGCAAGGTTGTACTGCCAACTTTAATAGAAAGCCATATTCATCCTGACAAGGCATTTCTAGAGGAACGAAAGCCTAATGAATCGGGTACTTTAGCGGAAGCTATTAAAAATACAGGAGAGTTGAAGGCAAACTATACATACGAGGATGTGTTAGAACGCTCGGAGAAGGTCATCCAATGGGCACTCCAGCGCGGGACTACAATTATGCGTGTGCATCCAGATGTGGACCATATTGAGAAGCTTCTAGGTGTAGATGTCTTGCTTGAATTGAAAGAGAGATATAAAGATAAGCTAGACATGCAAATTGTGGTATTCCCCCAAGAGGGCATATTTAAATCTCCTGGAACATTGGAGCGACTTGAAGAAGGCATTAAGAAAGGCGCGGATGTTGTAGGAGGCTGTCCATATATTGAAGAGACACTTGAAGATTCGAAGCGTCACCTTGAAGTTGTGTTTGATTTGGCTAAAAAGTATAATCTGCCACTTGACCTTCACGTAGACTTTGCTGACAATCTAGACGATCCGCGCTATCTGCTTACAGAGAAGATTTGTGAAATGACAATCGAGCGCAACATGCAAGGCAGAGTCGCACTTGGTCATGTGACAACGCTTGGTTCAATGGACCAGGACGAAGCCTCGGGTTTATTTGATAAAATTGCTAAAGCTGGTATTACGATTGTTCCACTGCCTGCAACAGATGTATATCTTAACGGCAGGAAGGATAAAAAGAATATTCGTCGTGGTATGGCTCCTGTTGAGAAGCTAATGGAGCGTGGCGTAAATGTGGCCTTTTCATCTAATAATATTCGTAATGCTTTTACACCGTTTGGTAATGGGAATTTGATTCTAATCGGCTATTTACTTGCAGAGACACAGTTCATGGGTTCTGCTAATCAGCAACGCAAAGTTCTAGAAATGATCACATATAATGCAGCAAAATGCCTTGGGCTAGAAGAAACGTATGGTCTTGCTCCAGGTAAACATGCCGATTTTAATATCTTTGATTCAGAGAAGTTAAGCGATGTTATTCAAGACCAGCCAACAGTTCTGTATGTTGTAAAGCGTGGAAAGGTCATTGTGGAGAATCGGATGGAAACGAAGGAAATGAATTAAAAATAGCGTACAGCACCGATTCCTATCTCAAGCGATGCTGTACGCTATTTACTTGTTAATTTTTCTGATATGTTTTCAAAGCTGGAGGCGTATAAGTTGAGAATTGATCTAGAAGTTCCCCTGCATAATCAGCTGTCAATACCTTTTGACGGTGCTGTGTCTGCATGAAAGCCTCATCATGCATATGATCAAATAGAGTAAGCAGTGAATCATAGTAATGATTAATATTCAATATGCCACATGGTTTATTGTGCAAGCCGATTTGGCTCCAAGTAAAGACTTCAAAGAACTCTTCTAATGTACCTGGTCCGCCAGGTAATGCGATGAATCCATCAGACAAATCGTTCATGCGTTGTTTTCTTTCATGCATCGAATCGACAATAATTAATTCTGATAGGGACGTATGGGCAATTTCTCTGTTTTGAAGAAAAGCAGGAAGAATGCCTATTGCTTTCCCGCCAGCTTCGAGCACAGTATCTGCGAGCATACCCATCAGCCCAACACTCGCTCCACCATAGACTAGCGTAATATTACGTTTGGCCAGTTCTTTTCCAAGCACAATAGTACCCTCTGTATATTCTTGAGATGCACCATTACTGGAACCACAAAAAACTGCAATGCTCTTCATTTTGCATTCCTCCATTTAATAGTTACTCTATTATACTAGACTAGGACGAACAAAGAGAGGAGAGAAATTTGATGGAGCTGGTTGAATTTCAGAAGTGGATTAAAAAATATTATGAAGAACGCGGTTGGGCGGAATTGGATATTTTCACTCGTATCGGTTTTCTAGCCGAAGAAACAGGAGAAGTGGCGCGTGCTGTTAGAGCTTTGGAAATTGGCAGAGGACGCCCTGACGAAATGGATAATTCTTATATAGATAGTAAGCAAGAATTGGTTGAGGAATTGGGAGACGTAGTAGGTAATATCATAGTTATTGCGAATAAGTATGATATTACTCTAGAAGAAGTATTTCAAACGCATCAGGATAAGCTACTTGAACGTTATAAGACTGAAAAGGATTAAATAAGCATCCGAAAAAAATATTTTATTTTTACTATATAAGTGTTAATCGTAGAAGAGTAGGGAACGTTTCCCGCTCTTTTTACGTTTTAAAAAGGGAAAACAAGGAAATAGATGCGAATGCGGAAATTTACCCGCAAAAATCTTTAAGGTTTGGAAGTGACATCGATGAAGGCAGCAGATTTAATTATGAAGAATGCTAATATACTTACATTGGATGAGGCGAATACAGTAGCCGGTTCAGTGGCTATTCATGAAGGTAGGATCATTGGAGTTTGGAAAGATAGCGAGCCCCCTGAGGATGAAATTAGACGTACAGATAAAACTGAAGTAATAGATCTTCAAGGGAAAACACTTATTCCAGGATTTATTGATACGCACAATCACCTATTAGGCTATGCACAAGTTATGAATTTCGTTAAATGTGGACCGCCACTTGTGAAAAATGTAAATGATTTACTTAATAAAATATCTATTAAGGCCAATGATTCCGAAAAAGATGAATGGGTTTTCGGATTCGGATATGATGATACGGCGCTGGCAGAGCAGCGCCATGTGACAAGAGCAGAGCTAGATCAAGCTGTTCCGGATCAACCTGTTTTTGTAGCTCATATATCAGGCCATCTCGGTGTTGCGAATTCGAAAGCACTTGAACTTGCTGGAATTAATGAGGATATAAAAGATACGGAGATGGGACATTACGGCCGTGATGAAAATGGGCGTCTTAATGGTGTATTATATGAAAAAGATGCAATTTCCCGAGTTACGAAAGGTCAAAAACAGGCTTCTCCAAACCAGGTGTTGGAATCTGTTGGTCGAGCAGCTAAAGAATATCTTGCACAGGGGATCACTACGAATACAGAAGCAGCAATCGGTATGTTGAATGATCCACGAGGGGAACTCGATCTTTATCTTGCAGCTTCAGCAAAAGGAATCAACCCGATGCGTTCACAATTGATGGTTATGCATACTGCTTTTGAAGAGGATGGTGAATTTGCTGATTTTGATGCAGAGAAGATGGATGATTATATTCAGGAGCATTCAAACGGCCATGCGCGCCTTGATAGTGTGAAGTTATTCCAAGATGGCTCGATTCAAGGGTATACAGGAGCATTACGCAAACCTTATTATAGCCAACAAGACACATACGGAGAGTTGTTCCACAAACAGGAAGATTTTAATAAGATGATTCTTGGTTTTCATAAACGAGGCTTCCGAATTGCTATTCATGGTAATGGGGATAAGGCGATTGGGTCTATTTTGGAAGGTTATGAACATGCATTAAATGAAGAGCCAAAGCAACATCATTTGCATCGTATTGAACATGTGCAGACAGCAACAGAGGAAGATATTAAGAAAATGGCGGAGCTTGGCGTAGCTGGTTCATTCTTTATCAATCATGTGTACTATTGGGGAGAAAGACACGAGAAAATCTTCCTCGGTCCTGAGCGAGCAAAGCGACTTGATCCACTGAAAGATGCTGTTGATAAGAATGTACTCTTCACACTGCATTCCGACTGTCCAGTAACACCAATTTCTCCATTATTCTCTATATGGGCTGCAGTGAATCGTCTTACAGATGAAGGTCATGTACTTGGGCCCAATCAGCGTATTGATGTCGTGACAGCATTGAAATCTATGACGATTTATGGTGCTCAGCTCAACTTCCAAGAAGAAGAACTTGGTAGTATTGAGACTGGCAAGCTGGCAGATTTCGCTGTACTTGATAAGGATCCGCAAGTGATTGATCCTATTGAAATTAAGGATATTCAAGTACTTAGTACATGGATTGATGGGAAAAAAGTTTACGAAAAATAACTATAAAGCACATGTAGTGACCAAGAGGGGCTGCATGTGCCTTTGTGTTAATTTGGAGGGAAGCTATATGAGAATTATTATAACTTCAGATACACATATTAAAGAGAATAGCAAAGCGAGGAAGTTGCCGGATAAGCTACTAGTAGCATGTGACTCTGCGGACTTGGTCATTCATGCGGGAGACTGGCAATCACCTTGTGTTTATAACGAGTTGTCGCAGTATGCCGAGGTGAAAGGTGTATGTGGAAATGTTGATGGTGAGGATATGAAACGGCTTTTTTCGGAGAGAGAAATCATTGAGGCAAATGGCAAAAGAATTGGCATTGTACACGGACATGGGGAGAAAAATACCACAGAAAAGCGTGCTATTGAGGCGTTTGTTCAAGATGAAGTGGATATTATTATTTTTGGACATTCGCATATTCCAATGATACGTTACGCTGGCAAGACACTCCTGATCAATCCAGGTTCCCCCACAGATAAACGAAAAATGCCTTATTATTCATTTGCAATTCTTGAAATTGAAGAAGAGATACGCTGCGAAATGGTATTTTTCTCTAAGGAACGATAAAGAAACGTATGTTCTTATTTATCTGTAGCTATTTGTCTAACCCTGTACTATAATGAATTAGAATATAGTTGAAAGGATGAATAGAAGTGAGTGAACAGATGTTGTCCCGGATTCTTGATGAATTGTCATTAATAAAGAATGATGTTAGCAGTATTAAGCAGGAACAAGCAGAGATGCGAGAGGATATACGTGGGATTAAGCAGGAGCAGGCAGAGATGCGAGCAGACATCCATATGCTTAAAGAAGAAATGCAATTTGTAAAACAAGCTGTAATAGAGACAAGGGAAAATTTACTAGATGTACAGCAAGTTCATGAATACCAAGAACTTACTTTGGATGTGCTGTCTAGACGTTCGATTGATCAGGAAGGTCTCTTGAAGAGAGTAAGAGTTGGTTGAAGTCCATGAGAGAAATCTCATCTTTTTTTTGTACAATAACAGAACGTTAGTTCTTGTGTTTGTGGGGCTGTTTGGTTTTCAACAGACTGTAATAAGGGAAAAAGATAATTTAAGAGGAGTTTTTTTTAGTAGCTGACAAGGAATGAAAGTGAGCAAGACGACGTCCTCATTTTTACCGATAGTAATCTTGACGGGCTTAATTTTTCTCAGATGTTTGAAGTAGTGTAGATACAGATGAAATGAATAATTAAAGAATAGCGGCTGAAAATTGGTGAATTATTATATAGCAAAGAATGATTTCATACGGACAAAAACCGATATGGTTTCATCTATTTTTGAAGGAGGTGAAAGCATGCCGACATATCTTGAATTATATAAAAGACTGCTAGCCTATTACGGACCTCAATCATGGTGGCCAGCGGAGACCGATTTTGAGATGATGGTTGGCGCGATTCTAGTTCAGAATACGAGCTGGACGAATGTAGATAAAGCAATGGTTAACTTAAAGCCGTATCTTGATGGGGAAACAATTCATCATATGCCAGTTGAAAAAATGGCCGAGCTGATCCGTTCAAGTGGTTTTTTTAATATAAAGTCGCAACGATTAAAGGCTTTCGTAGAATGGTTTAGGAAATATCATTATGATGTGAATGAACTAAAAAAGTGCGATATGAAAGATTTACGAAAAGAATTGCTAGAAATCAATGGCATTGGACGGGAAACGGCAGATGACATGCTGTTGTATGCGTTTGATAAGACGGTTTTTATTGTTGATGCTTATGCTAGGAGAATATTTTATCGAATAGGATTTGACATGCCTAAGGATTATGATGCTTTTAGATTAGCTGTTGAGGCAGAACTTCCTGTTGATCTATATTTGTATAATGAATATCATGCAGTTCTCGTTGAGCATGCAAAAATTCATTGTCGAAAGAAGCCGATTTGCGAATTATGTCCATTGCTTGAAGTTTGCGCACAGCGTATTACCTAATCTACTGAAACTCCATTGCCCTTCTTGTGAAAGCGCTATATAATGAATCAAAGTCGCACGAAGCGGCATAAGGAGTGAATAAATGAAGAGAATTGCATGGATTACGGACAGCACATGTGGATTATCCGCAGAGTATATTGCAGAGAAAAATATTCATGTGTTGCCGCTGAATGTAATTGTGGACCGAATTTCTTATCGGGAAGATATTGACCTTACGAAAGATGAATTTTATGAAAAGCTGAAAGTCCACGGTGAAGGAGCTAAGACCAGCCAGCCAGCCTTTGGTGACTTCTTGGACTTATATAATAGATTGAAAGATGAGTATGACTGTGCATTTGCCATTCATGCATCAAGCGCACTAACAGGAACATACCAAAGTTCCATCGAAGCAAGCAAGCAGACTGGATTTCCAGTAGAAGTAATTGATTCTAAGATTGGTGCCTATGCGCTTGGGAAAATGATTTCTAAGGGGATTGAGTTGGAGGAAAGTGGCGCTTCCTATGAGGAAATTGCTGCTGAATTGGATACATACCCAGATAAAGCAGAAATGTACATGCTTCCTCAAAGTCTAGATCAGCTTAAAAGAAGTGGGAGAGTGACAACAAAACAGATGATTTTTGCCAGTCTCTTGAACATTTATCTCATTCTAGCATTTGACCAAGGAAAAGTTATGATTCATGAAAAAATCCGAACGAAGCGAAAAGCTGAGAAAAGACTTTTTGCTATTATTCAAGAGGCTATTGAAACGAATCATCTTGAAGAAATCTGCATCATGCATGCAGGAGTTCGTGAACATGCAGAATCATGGAAGACTAGTTTGGAAAAATTGCACAGCCGAATTAAGTTTAAAATTGAGACCCTTGTTCCTGTAGCAGGTGTCCATACTGGCCATGGAACGATGGCAGTAGCGTGGTTACGTCCGTAACGGAATTGTTAATATCTAAACACGCATTATAATTTTATTTAATGATTACTGTATTTTTCTGAACTTGAAAAATGTTGCCTTAGAGGCGGATGTTGGATTTTTCATGTAGTAGACAGCCCTGGGTAATGACCGGACAGATGCCTTGAACGAGTGAATCGGAATGTATTAAAATGATGAATATAATTGGTATATCAAAAGTTTATAGTTTAGAGCTTAATCCATTTCAGTTACATGCTGAAATGGATTTTTTGATGATAAGGATAGTAATTATAATGTAGTGTGCTAGGTGTATTTCCTCATTCTGGCAGTAACCTATTTTCACTCAGAAAAGTAATCTAGCTGCTTTATAATTCTTCATTGAGTATTTGAGCTTTATATACTTTACGCTAATTAGCAAACTGTGAATAATGGTTTCTTAGACTCTACTAAGCCGCAGACCCTTGAGTTGCCTTGTAAAAGAGTGTTCAATTCTCTCAATTTACTTATAAATAAGCAAAATAATATATAAATAGTATATAATTGTAATTGTTCTCAAATTTTGTTCTGTATTATATATCTGGAGGTTTGGTTCTATGGATAAAACACTCTTACCTATTCCCCAACCGAAAATATATGGCCCTTTGGGGAATTTGCCACTAATAGATATAAATGAGCCAGCATTTTCGCTGGGTAAACTAGCGGAAGAGCATGGTCCGATTTTTCGGTTTCAAACTCCTCGCTCCACAAATATTATCGTAACTGGACACAAAATTGCAGCTGATGTTTTTGATGAAGATCGTTTTGAGAAAAGTGTTAAGGATGAATTAGATAATGTAAGGGCATTTGCTGGAGATGGTCTTTTTACAAGCAGGATGGAAGAACCGAATTGGCAGAAAGCACATAATATACTCTTCCCCACATTTAGCAAAACTGCTATGAAGGGTTATCATGACATGATGGTGGACATTGCTATGCAACTGATTCAAAAATGGGCGCGTCTAAATCCAGATGAGTCTATTGATGTGCCAGGGGATATGACAAGGCTGACCCTTGATACAATCGGTTTATGTGGTTTTAATTATCGTTTCAACAGTTTTTACAGAGAAGAACACAGCCCTTTTATACAAAGCATGGTACGTGCTCTAAATGAGGCTATGTATCAAAATGGGCGGTTGGATATTCAGAATAAATTGATGTTCCGTACCAAGAAAAAGTATAAGCAAGATATTCAGACGATGTTCTCTCTAGTAGATAAGATCATCCAAGAGCGTAAAGCTCGAGGTGATTCAGGTGAAGCTGATTTGCTGGCTCGTATGTTGAATGGGAAGGATCCTTTAACGGGAGAGATGCTAGATGATAAGAACATTCGATACCAAATGATTACTTTTTTAATCGCAGGGCATGAAACGACGAGTGGCCTGCTTTCTTTTGCACTGTACTTCATGTTGAAAAATCCAGAAGTAATGAAAAAAGCTTACCAGGAAGTAGACGAGGTATTAACGGATAGCATACCTGTATATGAACAAATTGTTAAGCTTAAGTATCTCCGAATGATTTTGGATGAAGCTTTACGTTTATGGCCAACAGCACCGGGATTTAGCGTATATGCTAAAGAGGATACAATAATAGGGGACAAATATTTAATAAAAAAGGGAGAGAATATTGTCGTACTTCTGCCTCAACTTCACCGAGATAAAGAGGCGTGGGGAGAGGATGCGGAACAATTCTTTCCTGAGCGTTTTACAGAGCGGCATAGGATTCCATCCTCAGCTTATAAACCTTTTGGAAATGGACAGCGAGCCTGTATCGGAATGCAGTTCGCAATGCACGAAGCTACACTTGTTCTTGGGATGATCCTCCAGAATTTTGAGTTACTTGATTTTGATAATTATGAGTTAGATGTCGTACAGACTTTGACTCTCAAACCGGGGGATTTCAAGATCAAAGTTCTAACCCGTAATACAAAAACTTTAAAAAACTATACGTTATCCGAAGAAAAAATGGGACTTGAGATGGCAGCTGCTTCGGTGGACCTCAAGGAACAAGTCCGAAGCCCGATTGAAGGAGCAAATCAACATTCTGTACTGGTCCTATATGGTTCTGATTTGGGTTCTGCAGAGGCAATTGCTAGGGAACTGGCAGCTACTGCACAATTATATGGTTTTCAAAGCGAGATAGCTTCACTGAATGAACGAACAGGAAATCTGCCAAAGGACGGAGCTGTATTGATTGTTGCTGCATCCTATAATGGGCATCCATCCAATAATGCTCGCACTTTTGTAAAATGGTTAAAGGATGCTAATTCAGATGAACTCAAAAATATTCACTATGCTGTTTTTGGATGTGGTGATCAAAATTGGGCCAATACCTATCAGGCAGTGCCGCGATTGATTGATGAGCAATTGTATCAGAAAGGTGCTACACGTTTCTCAGAGCGTGGAGAGTCAGATGCAAGTGGAGATGCTGAAAAGCATTTTGAAGACTGGACTGCATGCATGTGGAAGAATATGCTGAAGATGTTTAATCTTGAATTTGATGAAAAAGTCGATGAAAATAGGAACGGTCTTAATATTGAATTCGTGCATGGCATGGCAGGTTTGCCACTTGTTTTAGAGAACCAAGCTTTTTCGACGGAAATTGTTGAAAACCGTGAACTTCAACTTGCTGGAAGCGGTAGAAGTACAAAACATCTGGAAATTGATCTTCCGGCTGGAGTCACCTATCAGGAGGGTGATCATCTCGGTGTATTGCCAAAAAACAGCCGAACAAATATTAATCGTATTTTATTAAGGTTTTCATTAAATGGAGATGACTCGCTAATATTAGATGCTACTGGACGAAATCTGACACATTTGCCAGTTGGACGTCCGGTATCTTTATTTGACATTCTTTATTATTGTGTAGATGTTCAAGGAATAGCGACCCGAGCGCAGATACGAACAATGGCATCGTTTACAGAATGTCCACCACATAAACGCGATTTGGATGACTTATTAACAGAAGGGATTTATGAAGAACAAGTGTTAAAAAAGCGCATTTCTATGCTTGAATTACTTGAAAAGTATCCTTCTTGTGAGTTATCTTTCGGGAAATTTTTGGAGTTGTTACCACCACTTAAGCCAAGATACTATTCCATTTCAAGCTCACCAGCAAGACAGCCTCAGCAAGCTAGTATTACGGTAGGTGTTGTTCGAGATAAGGCTAGGAGTGGCAATGGTGAGTATAGGGGAGTCGCTTCGAATTATTTGGAGGAATGCAAACCTGGAGAAGAAATTATGATGTTTATCCGTACACCGCAATCCGGTTTTCAGCTTCCAGATAATATAGAAACTCCTATAATCATGGTTGGTCCAGGTACAGGTATTGCACCTTTTCGCGGATTCTTACAGGCACGTTATGAACTAGAACAGAGAGGAAAGTCATTAGGTGAGGCACATCTTTATTTTGGCTGCCGAAACGAAAAGGATTTTCTTTATCGAGATGAACTCGAACTGTTAGAGAGTAAAGAAATTGTTAAACTTCATACAGCTTATTCAAGAAAACAGGAGCTCCCCAAAACATATGTTCAAGATCTCATCCAGCAGAATACAAACGAGATAATCGAGATATTGAATCAAGGTGGAAGACTTTATGTATGTGGAGACGGAAAGCACATGGTGAAAAGTGTAGAAGCCGCTTTGCAGAGAGCCTATCAGGACGTCGAGGGGGTCGGTGAACAAGAGGCGATAGATTGGCTTATTAATCTTCAAAGCACAGGCATCTATGCAAAAGATGTTTGGGAAGGATAATTCTTTTATATGTAATCTAGTGAGAACTTTATCTAAACTGCCTTCTATCGAGAAGAGAGGGCAGTTCTTTATTGTGTTTATAAGTGAGCTACACCAGTATATTTCTTTAGAAGCAAAATATATTGAATTTATATTTGAAATAAAAGAAGTAATTTTAATAAACTATCTAAAGTAAGAGAGGATACCTTAACTTCTGAAGAAAGGTATCTCATCTCCAATTAGCTATAGATTTATCAAAGTAAGGTTACCGTTCCTTAATTTCCTAACAAACCTCTATACAAAGACTCTCTACGATCTGCAAAGACGGGAATGCGTCCACGCACGTCTTCAACAAGGTCCAAATCCAAATCGACGATGCCGATCTCTTCCTTGCCAATGCTAGTCCATAGAATTTCTCCCCAAGGGTCGATCGCCATGGAATGTCCATCAAATACATTGTCCGGATTATTTCCCACAACATTGACTGCAATGACATAGCATTGATTTTCAATTGCTCTTGCCTGAAGCAGTGTTTTCCAATGGTCCATCCGATTTGCAGGCCATTGAGCAGGAACGAAGAGGACACGGGCTCCTTTTAATGCATGCAGTCGAAGCCATTCTGGGAAACGGATGTCATAACAGATGACACTTGCCATAGGTACGTCATTAAGTTTGAAAAGGTTCTCTTGATTACCTTGTTTAATGTATAGATGTTCATCCATCAGCCGAAACAGATGCACTTTATCATAATCTGCAACGAGTTGCCCCTCGTTGTTTACTACATAAGTCGTGTTATAGAAGTCTCCATTCTTTTTTGTAGCTACAGAGCCGCCGACTATATGGATGCTAAGTTCTTTTGCTAATTCAATCAGGAAGTTTTGGCTAGTATATCCAGAGTCATCAGCTGTATTGGGTAGATTTACCAGTTCGAAACCAGTGTTCCACAGTTCTGGGAGGATGGCGATTTCTGCTCCTTTTTCAGCAGCTTCGCGAATTCTCTGCTCAGCCTTCTTATAATTTTCTTCAGGTTTTCCATAAGCGACGTCCATTTGAATTAGTGCAGCTTTCATAATTTTACCTCCTTAAGGATTTCGTGATTATTTAAAGTACGCATGACAAACTAGGTAGCTGCCAGTATAATTATCTAATCTAATTAGTCTAGCTTATCAAAAAAATATAGATTTTTATATTTATCTTTTAAAAAAGAAGGTGTTTATATGGATTTTTCCAATCGTATCAAAAAGCTTCCCGACCAGTTTTTTGCTTCACTCGTTTCAAAAGTGCAGGCTGCGATGAAAGAGGGAAGGGATATCATCAATCTGGGACAGGGAAACCCGGATCAACCAACACCTTCGCATATCGTAGAGGCTTTGCGTGAAGCTGTGCTTGACCCGTCGTTACATAAATATTCGCCTTTTAGAGGGTTGGCTGAATTGAAGCAGGCAGCTGCAGAGTTCTATAAGAGGGAGTATGGTGTAGAGGTTGACCCGGAAACAGAGGTTGCCGTTCTTTTTGGCAGCAAGACGGCATTAGTAGAATTGCCACTAATCATGATGAATGAAGGAGATCTGATGTTATTACCGGATCCTGGTTATCCAGATTATCTATCTGGTGCAAGTCTTGCAAGTGTCCGTCATGACCTTATGCCTTTGATGGAAGAGAATGATTATTTGCCTGATTATAATCGGCTTTCAGTGCAGCAAAAAGAGGATGCAAAGCTTTTGTATTTGAATTACCCTAACAATCCAACAGGCGCAGTGGCAACGAAGGAATTCTTTGAGGAAACGGTCGAGATGGCGAAGCAATACGATATTGGAATCGTTCATGATTTTGCTTATGGTGCCATTGGTTTTGATGGTAAAAGACCTATCAGTTTCCTCCAAATAGATGGAGCCAAAGATATCGGTGTTGAACTATATACTCTATCTAAGACATACAATATGGCAGGCTGGCGGATTGGTTTTGCGGTAGGTAATAAGAAAATCATTGAGGGAATCAATTGTATCCAAGATCATCTATATGTAAGTACTTTCCCGGCAGTGCAAAAAGCTGCTGAAGCGGCTCTTACTAGTAGTCAGCAATGTGTAGAGCAATTAATAGATACATACGAAAAGCGAAGAGATGCGTTTATGGCTGCATGTGGTCAGATTGGATGGATGGGACAAGTGCCGCCTGGCTCCTTCTTCGCTTGGATGCCTGTTCCAGCAGGGTACACGAGTGAATCTTTTGCGGATATTTTGCTTACAAAATCTGGAGTCGCAGTTGCCCCAGGAAATGGATTTGGTAATTTTGGAGAAGGTTATGTGAGAATTGGTCTTCTCGTGGAAGAAGAACGGCTTATTGAAGCGGTTAATCGAGTTGGTATGCTCGGCTTATTTTAAAATAGCGGATAACCTCGAAAATTGTAGAAAACACTGCTTGGGAAAAGTCGAATCTTGTCTAATTTTCAGAAAAGGGTATTGACTGTTTATTCAATATAGGTTAAATTAGTCTAAATTAATGATAAATAAATCTATTCTCTTATCCAGAGTAGCTGAGGGACCGGCCCATTGAAGCTCGGCAACCATCCATTATGTGGAAAGGTGCTAATTCCGGCAAAATGCAACATTTTGCAAGATAAGAGAGAGTCTCCGATATATTAGAGGCCTCTCTTTCTATTGTGAAGAGGGGCCTTTTATTTATCAAAAACTAGTCAAGGGGGAAATATTGTGAAAAAATTTGGTCTTGTTTTAACTACTATTATTCTATTTGCATTGCTCACTGCTTGTGGCAAAGATTCAAGTGATAGTAAAGCAGAAGGTGGCAAAGAACTAAATGATAAGAAGCTACTTATTGGTGTAACTGCAGGAATGCATGAAGAAATTATGGAGAAAGTTGCTGAAGTGGCGAAGAAAGACGGATTAGAAATCGAGACAAAGGTTTTCTCAGATTATATTCTTCCAAACACATCGCTTTCTGAGGGAGATTTGGATGCGAATAGCTATCAACATAAGCCGTTTCTCAATGCATTTAACAAGGACCATAAGACAGATCTTGTAGCGGCCGGAGCAACTGCGTTGAATCCGATGGGGATCTATTCTGATAAATTGAAAGATATCAAGGATTTGCCTAAAAAAGGGAAGTACGGTCTGCCGAATGATCCGACGAATGGTGCACGTGCCCTTTTGATACTTGAAAAGGCTGGTTTAATCAAACTGAAAGACGGCATTGGTGATAAGGCGACAGTCTATGATGTAGAGGAAAACAAGCGCAACTTGGAATTTGTCGAGTTGGATGCAGCCCAAATTCCAAAACAGTTGAGTGAACTTGATGCAGCTGCGATTAATACAAACTTCGCTATGGAAGCTGGATTGACACCAAATGAGGACTCTATTTTCCTTGAAGATAGAGAATCACCATATGTAAATGAAATTGTTGTACGTGCTGAGAACAAAAACGATCCAGTTGTAAAAAAGCTGATAAAAGCTTATCACTCTGATGAAGTAAAGAACTTCATTGAAGACAAATACAAAGGATCTATCATTGCTGGATGGTAATTTTGATGTTAAGCGGATGTTCGGCCAACGTATAAAATAGTTGGCTGAACATCTGCCCTTTTTTATTTTGGGCTTTTGTACATTAAATGTAAATGGAAGGAACGATTATATGATTCTGATGGAGAATGTGTCTAAAGTATATGCTCTGAAAAGTGGAAATGTTACCGCACTGGATAATATCAACCTGCAAGTGCCGAAGGGTGAGATACACGGAGTAATTGGCTATAGCGGTGCTGGTAAAAGTACGCTTATCAGATGTGTCAATATGCTCGAAAAGCCGACCAGTGGAAAAGTCCTGCTCGCTCGTGAAGAGGTTACATCCATGGCCCATGACCAACTGCGCCAAGTCCGTCAGAAAACAGGGATGATATTCCAAGGATTCAACTTACTCAAAACGGCTACTGTTTATGAAAATGTTGCTATTCCACTTAAATTATTGGGGCTCCCTAAAAAAGAGGTTGCCAAGCGTGTCGATAAGTATTTGGAAATTGTCGGTCTTTCAAGCAAAAAACACACATATCCAAATCAATTATCTGGTGGACAGAAACAGCGAGTTGCCATTGCCAGAGCTTTGTCACAAGAGCCGGAAATATTGCTGAGTGATGAGGCTACAAGTGCACTTGATCCTGAGACAACCGATTCAATTCTGGATTTGTTGCTCCAAATCAACAAAGATTTTGGCATTACAATTCTACTCATTACACATGAAATGAATGTTGTTCAAAAGATCTGCGACCATGTGCACGTATTGGAAAGAGGAGAGATTGTTGAGCATGGCTCAGCAATAGAACTATTTGCCAAGCCGGACCATCCGACTACGAAAAAGTTCCTTAATACAGTATCTCAACGGAAATTATCAAGAAATCTTATTAGTCAGTTGAATCTCTCCGGTCCCGTTGTTCGTCTTACCTTCATTGGTGAAAACACAGGGCAACCGTTGCTGGCGGATATAAGCAGCAAATTTGAAGTGCTACCAAACATATTAACGGCTAATATCATTGAACTGAAGAATGGTATCGTAGGCAATCTCGTCATTCACCTTACAGGTTCAGAAGATAAAGTTGTAGAAGCTATGGCTTATGTTGAAGCACAAGGTGTACAAACTGAATATTTGGAGGGGGAATAATTATGAGTTTATTTTTGGAAAGGTGGCTTCCAATTATTATAAAGGGAACAATTGAAACTCTCCAGATGGTTGGGATTTCTTTGTTCTTCTCCATATTGATTGGAGTACCGCTTGGGATTTTTCTCGTTATTACGAGGCCTGGTCAAGCATTTGCAAATAAGTGGTTCTATCAATTCTTGAACCTGCTTATCAATATCGTACGATCAATTCCTTTCATTATATTATTGTTCTTTATGTTGCCATTTACAAAAATCATCGTCGGTACAACAATTGGCGTCAAAGGTGTTATTGTGCCGCTCGTCGTTTATGCAGCTCCCTATATTTCTAGATTAATTGAGTCCTCACTCCTAGAAGTGAACAGTGGCATTATTGAGGCGTATACAGCGATGGGTATTAAAAGACGTCATATCATTTGGCATGTCATGCTGAGAGAAGCTAGACCTGCAATTACTCTCGGACTTACGATTGCCACAGTCAGCTTGATTGGTGCTACAGCAATGGCCGGTCTTGTTGGTGCAGGTGGACTTGGGGACTTGGCCTATCGATTCGGCCATTTGAGGTATGAAGTAGATGTCATGTATGCAACGGTATTCGTCCTAATCATACTTGTACAGGGTACACAATCACTTGGGAATACAATCGCACGTAGAATGAAAAAAGATTAGAATATATTCAGACTATTATAATAGAAAGAAGTGGACAACAAATGACAGTAAAAGACTCAATCCTACAGCAAATTTATTCAGAAGAAACGTTCCCCGTTGGGTTTAATGCTTTGGAAGAAGCAGCCAAATCTATTATTGGTTCAGGCGGATTCGGCTATATCCAATCAGGAGCAGGGCGAGAAGAAACGCTTCGCAAGAACACTTCAGCGTTTGAAAAGTATTCAATCGTTCCAAGGTTTTTAAATGATGTATCAAAAGTGGATACAAGCGTTGAGATCCTCGGGAGAAAGTATCCTCATCCAATTGGATTAGCACCTGTAGGTATGCTGAGATTGGCTCATGATGATGCGGAGATAGCTGCATCATCTGCTGCTGCTTCTTTAGGTGTTCCATATATCCAGAGTACTGTTTCAAGCTTGAGTATCGAGGAAATTGCAGCCGCTAATCCTGACAGCCCTAAATGGTTCCAACTTTATTGGTCAATGGAGAAAGACGTTTCCTTCAGTTTTGTTAAAAGGGCAGAAAAGGCTGGTTATGAGGCTATTGTTGTCACTGTTGATACAGTTATGCTCGGGTGGAGAGAAACGGATGTTAGAAACCGATTTTCCCCACTGAAGCTTGGATATGGGACAGGGAATTATGCAAATGATGAAGCATTCTTGGCAACACTTCCGGATCATACGAAGGAAAGTATCATTGAAGGTGTAGTTAAGCATGTCTACCACCCAACGCTTAGCTGGGATCACATCGCAGAACTTAGAGAGCATACGTCGTTGCCGATTATTGTGAAAGGGATTCTGGATCCTGAAGATGCTGAGCTTGCCATACAATCAGGTATAGACGGAATCATCGTTTCAAATCATGGAGGCAGGCAACTTGATGGAGCCATTTCTGCACTGGATGCACTATCTGGTATAACGGAGATCGTTGCTGGTCGCATACCGGTGTTATTCGATAGTGGAATCCGCCGTGGTTCGGATATTTTGAAAGCAGTCGCAATGGGAGCCGACATGGTATTCATCGGCCGTCCTTTCGCCTATGGTCTGGCTGTAGGGGGACAACAAGGTGTTGAGAAAGTCCTTTCTAACCTTATTCAGGAATTCACAGTTTCTGCATCCCTTTGCGGTGCACAGAATCTTGCTCAATTGAAGAAACGAAAGGTCGTTAAAGAATAATCAGCAACTTTGTCTTTCCTATTGCAGTAAGGGAATTGTATATAACGCAGTTCATGAGGAAACTATAAATGAAAAGGCATGGAAATCGTTTTGAAAGAAAGAAGGTTGAGTCACTATGACTCAACCTTCTTTCTTTTCAGTTTATGATCGTTTTACTTCTATAGAATAAGGGGAATGTTAAGGGAAATATTCACAATTTAAGCCCGAATTCTATATGTTATAATGACTGGAAAATTGTTTTTTTAGAATAAAGGGGGGAGAGAATGTCTGATCAGGGATATCAATTAATAGCTATTTTAATATATCTAATTGGCATGCTATTAATTGGCTGGTATGCGTATAAAAGAGTCAATAATCTTACAGATTACATGCTTGGTGGCCGCTCTTTGGGCCCGGCTGTTACAGCATTGAGTGCTGGGGCTTCCGATATGTCAGGGTGGCTCCTAATGGGTTTGCCTGGTGCGATTTATGTATCGGGTCTTGATAAAGCTTGGGTTGCGATTGGTCTTACAATCGGAGCATATTTGAACTGGCTCTACGTTGCACCTCGCTTGCGTGCCTATACACAAGTGTCAAGTGACTCAATAACTATTCCAAGTTATCTCGATAGCCGGTTCAAAGGAAATTCAAAAGTACTTCGAATTGTGACGGCTCTCATTATTCTGGTGTTCTTTACTTTCTATGTTTCATCTGGAATGGTAGCCGGCGGTGTATTCTTTGAGAGCTCATTTGGAATGAATTATCATACGGGTCTTCTTGTTGTTTCTGTAGTCGTCATTGCTTATACATTGTTTGGCGGCTTTCTTGCAGTAAGCTATACCGATTTCGTACAAGGATTGATCATGTTCCTTGCATTGATACTTGTACCGCTCTTTGGATTTTTCTTAACAGGCGGATTCTCAGGGACAGTAGAGTCGATTCGAACAGTTAATCCGGATACATTAAGCCTGATTAAAGGTGTCACTACAGCCGGAATCATCTCCTCGCTCGCATGGGGATTGGGTTATTTCGGACAGCCGCATATCATTGTTAGATTTATGGCGATCAAAACGGTTAAAGAAACAAAACAGGCGAGACGAATTGGAATTGGATGGATGGTTCTAAGCCTCGCAGGTGCCATTGCAACAGCACTTGTCGGAATCGCTTATTATGAGCAGAATCCTGGGGTAAAGTTATCGAATCCAGAAGCTGTATTCATCGCGCTTGGTCAGATTATTTTCCATCCATTTATTGCAGGTATCTTGCTTGCAGCTGTACTCGCAGCAGTCATGAGTACGATTTCTTCACAGTTAATTGTAACATCTTCTGCTTTAATTGAAGATCTTTATAAAGCCGTTTCTAAAAAGAAAAAGACGGAAGAGAGATTTGTTTTTTTGGGAAGGGTTGCAATCTTGCTTGTATCCATCATTGCTATAGTTCTTGCTTGGCAGAAGAATGATACAATTCTGGATCTCGTCAGTTTCGCTTGGGCAGGATTTGGAGCGGCATTCGGACCAACGATTTTGCTCTCCCTCTATTGGAGGAAAATCACATCTACTGGTGCATTATCAGGGATGATTATTGGCGCAATTACCGTTATCATTTGGGGTAACACAGATCTTGCAAAACAGGTCTACGAAATCGTTCCAGGTTTTGTACTCAATCTGATTGTAACAGTTATTGTCAGCTTGCTTACGTATAAGAAAGATCCTCGGATTGAACAGGAATTCGATGAAGCTTTAACATTGTTGGATAAACAAAAGAAATAGTGGTTATAACGGTCTCCTTTTGCGAAAGGGGCCGTTTTTTGTTGTTTAAATATAAATATGAGAAGGAGATGCGTAGTGGTTTATAGAAATTTTGAATATATTACTGTTGGGCATTATTAGCAAACGGAGAGCCACAGAAGCATACTAAATTCGTATATATGTAGCAAGAATAGCACACATATAAAGGAAGGTTATATTCTATGCAAATTATGGAGTTGCAAAAAATAAGTAAACGGTATAAAAGAAGAGAAATACTAAATGAACTATCTTTTAAAGTCCAGAGAAGTGAAATCGTAGCATTAGTCGGTGAAAATGGATCAGGGAAGAGTACATTGTTAAAGATTATTGCTGGGTTGATTGAGCCCGACAGTGGAAAAATCAATAAACGCAATAAAAAAATGAAAATCGGGTATGTACCCGAGATCCCTCCACCAGCCTTACCATTTACTATTTCTTCTTATTTAGAGCATATGGGCAGGATAAGTGGTATGGGCAAAGACTTACTACGTGAGCGAATCAATCATTTACTGAAACTATTTGAATTACAAGACTCGTGCAATACTAAAATTGGCCATTTATCTAAAGGTATGAAGCAAAAGGTTGTAATTATGCAAGCCATGCTGGAAAAGGTAGAACTTTTGATCTTAGATGAACCTCTTTCAGGTCTTGATTATAATAGCCAAAAGGATTTGGAAACTTTACTGATGGAATTAAAAAGGAATGGGATGAGCATTATTTTCACATGTCATGAAACTAAGCTTTTGGAAGCACTTGCTGATAGAATATTTTTTCTGAAGGACAAAAAAATTATGGAAGAAAGGCCTATACTACAAAAAAACATAACAAAAAATAAACTCGTCTTTGAAATACATAGTGAAGTGTCTCTGGAAGAACTGAGCTCATATCTGGAGATTCACAGACAGAGTGAGGTGACACAAGAAGTAAATGTAATAGAAGCAATTTTGGAGCAGCAACATACAGATGAGGTTTTAGTAGAGATCTTGGAAAAGGGTGCCTCTGTAAAACAATTGAGCCCTGTATATAATGGGCAAGAAGCGTTTAATAATCATTTTATAGGAGAGCAGGTTTGGAGAAATTGAAAGGACTTTTTCTTTATTATTTATCTAATTACTTAAGATCATATAAAAGTATTTTACCTATTTTTCTATATATTTTCGCTGTAGCAGTGAATTATGGATATACGCCAAATCCGATATTAGATAGCTATTCACTTACATCTCTAGTGCTCTTTTTTGTGATGGGCTGGATAGTGGTTACCGTTTTCCATGCTGAAGATTTTGGACAAAGGCAGATAACATTGTTGCATGCAAAAAACAAAAGAAAATATTATCTTACATTAATTCTGGTTTGTATGCTAATGGGTTGTCTACTAAGTATATTTGCGGTTGCTTATCCAATTATAATGAATAGTTTTGGTGTTAAGGTTCACCTTGTTCACATCATTATGGGATTCCTGTCGCATTTCATCCTGTCAGTCTTGGCTATTTCTCTATCTGCAATCTTTACAAGAGAAGTTGTCAAAAATAGAGCAAATACATGGTGGGGTGTCCTGAGTATACTAATTTTTTCCGTCGTCATTGTTTCAGTTAAAGAGAAAATTTTATACGTCTCTGGACTGATTTGGCTGTTACCACCAGTGCATCTGTCTTTGGAAATAATGGGAGCTGATGATGGGATTAAAACCATTCCTCTCATATATTTCTTACAATTTGGCTGGATTGTTGTCTACAGCATCTTTTTAGTAGGTTTATTTCTAATATTAGTCCGATACAGGCGATTAGATCAGTAAACTGTGAGTCTTTAATATAAGAGTTGTGCTTTTATTAGAGTTTCACCCTTTACATGTTAGAAGTTAAGGAGTATTTGAATAGATTATTATCAACCCATAATTTCAAATTAGTGTAAACATTGTGTGATAAATGGCGATAACATACATGAAGACTATTAGAGTTCATTAATATTGAGGAGGGCTTTCATGTATGTAAAAGGGCATTTATATACTCCGTACCAGCCTAAATTAAATAAAGAGGACGTTCAGCCATTCTTAGAAAATTCGAGAATCAAGGAGCTGAATATTAAAGAAGTAGATTTTGATATTTTCAAAAACAAAAAATGGGAGACAATAAATACACCTCCAGTAGAACTGAAGATTACTAGAATGCCAGGAGAAGTCGATATATATGACTATTTCTCCTTCATCGATGATATTCCTGATTTTGATGAAAGAGATAAATCTATAATGTATTCGACAATTCAGCAAAGTGTCAATTTTAATGTGAATGGGATAGCAGAAGGTAAGGTATTTGCGATTGCACAGACTTCGCTTGAACTAAGTATTTTCAGTGATAAACTGATTCCTGAAGCTTACCAGGAAAAAATGAATCAAGCGATTAAGAGTATGGAGACAGATAGACTTGATGCCTATTACAAACAACACAAATCTATTCTGGAGCAATTTTATAAAACGATGAGCAGTCTGTCTCCCCCACTTAAAGATAGTGTTGACAGTTTGGCTAAGGAGATTAAGCAAATAGAAGCAGCAACGCATGACATACAGAAAGCAGCAAATCAATACGTATCTTGGTTTAATGATATCAAAGGAACGGATCAATTTGTTCAAGATTATGAACAGACCCTTCAAAAATTTGAGCAGATGGAATTGAAGGGAAGTAATGATTCACAAATGATGAAAATTGTAAACGATATAAAAGAACAAATGAGAAATAAGTGGAACAAATTTGCTGGCAAACTGCAATTTGGAAATCAATATCAGTTATCCACAAGATATGTATCTGCAATAGATATAAAAAAATAAAAGAACTGATAAATACTCTCGGAGATTTCTGAGAGTATTTTCTTTTTGTATAAAAAGTTGAATCAGAGTTTTACATCTTATATTCCAAAAAAGATCAGTAAAAATATCATTACAAAAAGAATATCTTTAATTTACCTAACTATTAACATATTATGGAATAGTAGAACGAATTTTCTTTTATTGATAGGTGGTGGTCCGATGTTTACTGTCTTTACTGAATTGAAATGGTTTTTCTCTATGCATAAAAAGCGCTATATGATTGCGATATTCTTCCTCGTGGCGGTAGGATTGTTGGAATTGCTACCTCCAATGTTGATTGGACAGGCTGTTGATCGGATACGCCAAGGTACTTTGACTGCTTCTTCTCTACATGATACAACCTGGACGCTTATCATCATCGCAATGATTTTCTATATTATGACTTACATATGGATGTATCAATTGAATGGTGGGGCGTACTTGTTAGAAAGAAAGTATCGCTCCCGTCTTGTTGGGAAATTTCTCAAGATGACACCTGGCTTTTATGAACGTTATCGTACAGGGGACTTGATGGCTCGTGCAACAAATGACCTTGAAGCTGTGGGTTTAACCGCGGGGTTTGGCATTCTGACGCTTGTTGATTCGACTTTCTTCATGATTAGTATTTTTATGATGATGGGTTTCTTAATAAGTTGGAAGCTTACTATTGCTGCGATTCTACCTCTGCCGCTTATGGCTCTTTCTATTAAATACTTTGGTGATTTAATAGAAAAACGCTATTCGGCTGCTCAGGAATCTTTTGGGCGGCTGAACGATCAAGTGTTGGATTCAGTTGCCGGTGTACGTATGGTGCGTGCCTATGTCCAGGAGTCAGCAGATATAGAGCAATTTAACAAGGTAACAGAGGATGTTTATCAGAAAAATATTGGTGTTGCGAGAGTTGCTGCAATATTAGAACCAACGATTAAAATTCTGGTAGCCATGAGCTATATGATAGGTCTTGGCTATGGGGCATATCTTGTGTTTCGCAGTGAGCTTACTCTAGGAGAATTGGTTTCTTTTAATGTCTATTTAGGAATGTTGATTTGGCCAATGTATGCACTTAACGAACTTGTAAATATTATGCAAAGGGGAAGGGCCTCCCTCTATCGTGTACAGGCGATTCTAGCAGAGGTTCCAGAAGTTTTAGATACAGGTAAATTAAAAGCTAACCAATCATTTTCCAGTGGAGAGATTCTTTATAATCAAGTGGGATTTCACTACCCGGCATCTGGCAGGCAAGTGCTTAATAACATTACTTTCACTCTGAAACAAGGAATGACGCTTGGAGTTGTTGGAAAGACAGGGAGCGGCAAGACAACACTACTGAAGCAGTTGCTCCAAGAGTATCCAGCAGGATCTGGTGAAATCACTTTAGCAGGAAGAGATATAGCAGAATTGCCGCATGAACTTATAAATAACTGGATTGGCTATGTTCCTCAAGAACAGTATCTTTTTTCGACAACAATAAAAGACAATATTCTGTTTGGCAAACTGGATGCATCCAAGCTGGAACTGGATAATATCCTGGATACAGTAGTGTTGAGAGATGATCTTGCAAGATTGCGAGAAGGGATGGAAACAGTTGTTGGAGAAAAGGGAGCCACACTTTCAGGTGGTCAAAAACAAAGAATATCGCTTGCCCGGGCTCTGATTGGAGAACCTGAGATACTAATCTTGGACGATGCAATGTCAGCTGTAGATGCCAGAACTGAAGCGCAGATTCTAGAAAACTTGCGTCAAAACAGAAAAGGTTGGACAACCTTGATGACGACGCATCGGCTGTTTTCTATTCAGCATGCAGATCTTATTCTCGTTATGGATAATGGCAATATCATCGAGCAGGGAACCCATGAGGAGTTGGTAAGACAAAATGGATGGTACAAAGCACAATTTGAGCGCCAGCAAATGAAGAATGCATTAGTATAGAACATTATTTGCAGAAGGGAGGAAGAACATGAGCACAGGAAGAAAGCTTATCCAACAGGCAAGAATTTATAAAAAAACTCTTATAATAGCTTTAATTATGCTATTACTCACTGTAATAGTTGAATTATCTGGACCTTTTATCGCTAAGAATATTATAGATCATCATATTCTTGGAATCGAAAAGCCTTGGTATCAAGTAAATGGAAAATCGGAAAAAGCAGTCGAATTTCAGGGTGACTGGTACAAGCGCAGCGATAATATTGATTTGAATGAACAAAAGGGAAAAGAAGTACGTATTCTGCAAGTTAGCAGGGCCTATGTCTTTGTCCCAGATGAGCTTCCGTTTGATGGCAAACGTACTTTGTCAGGGAATAAGCTGACTATAAAAGAAGATAATCGACAGGCAACATTACGAGTTCAACGTCTAAATGCTAAAGAAGTATTTGGATTTTATCGTCCACAGATTAACGGTATTATTTTCTTAATTGTTCTTTATCTATTAGTGATGGTTATGGCAAGTGGTTTTGAATATGGGCGGGTTTATTTTCTGCAACTTTCAGCTAACAGAATTGTCCAGAGAATGCGTCGTGATGTGTATGGTCAGCTGCATCGGCTGCCAATGAAATATTTTGATCAGACAGCTGCTGGGAGTATTGTTTCTCGTGTGGCGAATGACACGGAAGCAGTTAAGGAACTGTTTATTAATGTACTTTCGAATTTTGTTTCTGGGATTATTTATTTAACTAGCATTTATATTGCGTTGTTTATTTTGAATGTGAAGCTGGCTCTTATTTGTACGCTAATCATACCGATTTTGGCAGTTTGGATATTCTTATATCGAAAGTTCGCAACAACATATAACCGCCGAATTCGAGAGCTGCTGAGTGACATGAGTAGCTCAATAAATGAGATGATTATATGCATGCCAATTATTCGGTCGTTTCGGCGCCAAAAAGAAATGGCTGACAAATTTGAATCTATAAATGAGGAGTATCTTGCTTCACAGAACAAAATGTTAAGCTTCGATGCACTGACTTCGTATAGCCTTGCAAATGTTTTAAAAAGTCTTGTTCTTACCGTAGCAATTTGGCATTTTGGAAGTGGTTCGCTTAATGCAAATGACACTATTTCGTTTGGTGTTATTTTTGCATTTGTTGATTATATTGGACGTATGTTCCAGCCGGTCGTCGGCATCGTAAATCAGCTTGCTCAAATGGAGCAGTCGATGGTTTCGGCAGAACGTGTTTTTGAGATCTTGGAAATGGAAGGTACAGACGTTATACGGGGCGGTGCGACAGAAGTGAAAGGGCATATTGCTTTTAAAAATGTATCATTCGCCTATAAAAAGGAGTTACCTATATTAAAAGATATTTCTTTTGAGGCAAAACCGGGTGAAACAATTGCAATTATTGGACACACCGGAGCAGGAAAGAGTTCAATCATGAATACATTACTGCGATTTTATGAAATTCAAAAAGGGAAGATTACGGTGGATGGACGAAATATTCAGGATATTCCTGTGCAAGAGTTGCGT
>Ga0153999_1000169_pt1 | contig 32466 bp, 33 predicted proteins | sample TSNC083MetaG_FD_104675 | JGI IMG/M metagenome (GOLD analysis project Ga0153999, IMG submission 104675) | Attine ant fungus gardens microbial communities from North Carolina, USA - TSNC083 MetaG | ecosystem: Host-associated > Fungi > Mycelium > Unclassified | place: USA: North Carolina, Lumber... | reverse complement strand
GTACCAAAGAACAAGTTCGCCGGCATACCAATAACAGCATAGATACTCCCATCTTTCAACAGCTTTTTACGGATAACACCTTCTCCAGCTCCACGAAAAAGAACACCATGAGGCAATACGATTGCCATAGTACCAGAGTCCTTTAAGTGATAGTAACCATGCTGTAAAAAGGCAAAGTCCGCTTTTGATTTTGGTGCTAGTTTACCGTAACGATTGAAGCGAGAATCATCCATAAATGTCTCATCTGCTGACCAGTTCGCTGAATATGGGGGATTCATTAGCACTGTATCAAATGTATATGGTTCATCCGTAGGCCAGTCCTTATTCAACGTATCTCCGTTACGTATACGCATATTCTCTTTTTCGATACCATGCAAGATCAAATTCATTTTCGCAAGGTTATATGTAGTCGTATTTAATTCTTGCCCATGATACTTCACGCTATCCGGATCATTAATATAATTTCGGATATTCAGCATTAATGAACCCGATCCCATTGTCGGATCATATACGCTGAATAATTTCTTATCTTCTTGCCCAATTGCGGCAATCCGTGCCATCATGTCGGAAACTTCATGAGGTGTATAAAATTCTCCTGCTTTCTTTCCGGCTTCTGAAGCAAATTGACTAATTAAGTATTCATAGGCATCTCCGATAACGTCACCATTATGACCTAACACATCAACATCATTTAACTTTTTCAATACTTCTGTAATCGTAATGTTTCGTTGCTGAGCATCCGCACCAAGTTTTTTAGAGTTCAAATCCACATCATCAAATAAACCATTAAATTGATCATACTTCGTAGATAAATAGGAAAAAGCTTTCTTCAAATCATCTAACTGAAATACGTTACGTTTCGCCTGCTCTGTTAACACATTGAATAAATAGTCTGGTTCAATATCATAATTGAGTGTATCAACAAATGTTTCAATTAAATCACTTTTCATATCATCATCCGCCAGCAACTCACGATACAGTATTGTTTGCTTTTCCTGTGTGTCATGTTCTTCTGGAGGTTCATCCGCAAGTTCAACAACCTTTACTAATAGTTTATCAGATAAGTACTTATAGAAAATTAGCCCTAATAAGTAATTCTTGTACTCTGATGCGTCCATCTTGCTTCGTAAATTGTCTGCCGCACTAAATAATTTAGAATTTAATTCTGCTCCCATTTTATATCTCCTTTGCAAATTATACATTTTTATCTTATTGCTTTTCTATATAAAGTAAATAAGAAGCCAATAGGCATAGCTCCTATATATCAATAGTAGAGCAATTTATATATTTTATAGCTTTACAACTCTCTCCACATTATATCATATGCATAAATATTTCATCAATTAATTTGCCCTTATAGGTATAATCCAATTAATCTGAAAAAATATTATATTTTTTTATTATACCAGATTAGTATGCAAATAAATAGCATTGAATATCTATTTTCTAATATCCAATGCTATTTCAAGTATTGTGATTTTTTTACGCTTTATGTAAAAGTCACCTATTTAGATTTTCACTTCCTAGATTTTTTGATCCGAATACCAACGTATAAATTCCTTAATCGTTTTTTTCTTGCTTTCATCACAACGATAAATTTCATTCTTAATATCTTCTAAGTCATCATTTCGGAACTCTTTATCCACCCCCAAAAGAATATAATCTGGTGTAACCTCCAATGCGGAACACAGTTTCATTAAGGTTTCAATACTAATCTTTGAAGCAGCTCTTTCTATTGTACCAACATATGGCGTACTTAAATCTGCCTTTTCGGCTAATTCCTCTTGTGTCAAATCTAATACATTTCTTCGTTTTGCAATTCTTTTTCCTATTTCAGTATAATTAACAGCCATAACATTTCACCTCATACTAACTTTAACAATACAATTATGGTTTTTAAAGTATCTATAAGTTGTAAATTCTAACTTGTAATATAGATAATATGAGTTTATAATTATAAAAGCGATATATAATATGAAAAAGAATATTGATTGAACTTTCAGAGAACCTAATTTATATGCCAATGATAGGTGAATTTGTCAGTTTGGTAATAAAGTAAATCAAGTATTCGTCATATCAGGAGGATGGAAGATGCAGAAAACAGATGAACCATTAGAATTAGAACTTTTTAATTATGATTTAGCAAAATGTACTTACCATTTTGTTCGTGATAAAGAAAAATATCTTCTTGCCAAAAAATTACACACATTAAGGCTACATAGTCAGCTGACTATATCAGAAGTTGCATATGGATTGGGGATAGCTGCACGCACATATGCAGAATATGAAAACGGAGATAATTTGCCGCTATGTACCATGGTTTTAAAAATGTCACAATTTTATAACGTAAGTTTAGATTATTTGCGAAATGATGATATAAACGTAGCTAAGGTGTATTTCACATCTTAGCTACTACAAAGCAATAGGGCGGATACCTGTGTTAATAGTCAAAAACATATCCTATATCATGAACATTTTTTATGTAATGTGGAACTTCCGAAGAGTGAATATTAATTTTCTTTTTTAGCCTCTTTATCAAGTTCCATAGAGAGCTATTATTAGCATCTATGTATTCTTCACCCCAAACATTTCTTAAAATCTGCTCATATGTAAAAACACGCTTGCAATCTGACATTAATAGGTAAAGTACATCAAACTCTTTCCGAGTCAATTCAATTTCAATGTCATTGCTGAACACTTTTCTATATTTCAGGCTTAAAAAAATACCATTATGAAATAAGCATTTACAATGTCTTTTAGAGTGGCTATTACGATTCATGTATCGCTGGAGCACAACGGTACATAAAATGATTGTTTTTTCACTATCTTGATACCACAATTCGTAACTATCTGCACCGAGCTTAATTGCTTCTAACTTTCTTTCATACGTAATAATGGAAGTATAGATATGAATAGGCAGTGGGGTGATATCACGCATTATACTCAATAGTGGTTGATAATTTATATTGTCACCATTTATCCCAACGAGAATGTATTCTTCATTCATAATTCTTTCGATTGCATCCTGCATGGTAGACACCCGCATAGGCGTTATTCCGTATTTTTTCCATAATGCTTCATGGTTATTAAAATGAACAATGTCATTATCAACTGCTAATAGAATTAAATCCATATAATTATACCTCTTCATTTGTAGTTTAATAAAAAGGGTAACGCGATATTTAATTGCTTTACCCTTACATTTATTGCATTATTTGTAATAATTACTAAGAATCCTTTAGACGATCTATCAAGTATATTAGCGTAATTACATCTTTATCATGCATATCTTTCATTCCATCTACTGCTTTTTGTATTAAAATCGGATTAACGATACCATCATCAAAAAAATCTTTTGGACTTATCTCAAAATAGTCACACATATAAAAAAATTCTGTGAAAGATAGTAACTTTCGCCCGGAAGTTATTCCTTGAATATAGCTGCGGCTATGTCCTAACGATAAACTCATTTGGTATTCAGAAACTCCTTTTTTTAGTCGAAGATGAGTTATCCTATCACGCAAAAATCTTACATAGTCCATTATATTAATCACCACCTCGAAAAAATTATATACTGCGTATGCGCCATACACGCATACTCACAGCATTAAAAAATACTATTTATACTTCTTGCAGAAGTTAATTTCGCTTATATGCATACTTTCTGCATTTTTGGAAGTTTTATTCACATGGATAATAAATAACTGTAAACCTCTATTCGGTATTATTAAAACAACTTGATATTTCAAAAATAACTTAATCGAATATAAGTAAATCTTAATTGTCTGAATTTGCGATATTTTACAGTTTAATGTTAGTCAAATATTAGCGAAATGATAGTTTTTTTCTTTATAATATCGCCAATATAGGGAATATTATAAATTCTTGTTATTTATTCCCGCAGTAATAAGCCAAGTGCAGGAATACAGGTATTCTTGAATTTGGCGAATGCTGCGAGGGTCAAATATCCCATAGCTTGCTGCACAAACAAGGTTTATATCTCGCAGCTTGCTTCGGGATATTTAACATAATACTTTCCTAAATCAGGAGGTATTATGTGACAGGAAACCAGATAAGCCGAAAGAAAAGACAATATCTATACATAAAGCAAAACGCTGCAGCCCTTAACCGGATTGCAGCGTTTTTTCTATCGACTTATTTCCCTATAAAACCTGAAGAATTGACATTCAATAAAATTGCACCGGAAAACACATTTGCAATAAATAAGATGTGTCTTTATCATGTCACTATTTATTCTTTGTTTATATTGGCAAGATGTCGCAGTCCTCCCTCCAATCTGAAATTCTTTAAATTTCAGATTGGAGGAAAGGATCATGATTGATAAAAGAAAGCCTTATACTTTGCGGACAGACCATGTAAATAATGACAAACATTATTATGTGATATTTCGAGACGGACAAGGTATATTGCATGAAATTGAAATAGAAGCTTCACTCTATAATGTTTTTCGTGAATTTGAAAAACAGGACAAGCAGCAAGAAAATTTCTTTGACAGACATATTGAGCATTCAGAGCTAACGGAGAAAACTCTTCGCAAGCGTATGATGAATCCATCCAAAAGTATTGAAGAGAAAATTTGTGACAAAGAATTTTTAGATACCTTTTGGATTGCACTTGGTGAATTACCCGAAATACAGAGGCGACGTTTTGTTTTATACTACGATACCAAACTTACCTACACGCAAATTGCAGAAATGGAGGGCTGCACAAAGCGTGCAATTAAATTCAGTGTTGATGCCGCAAAAGAAAAAATCTTAGAAAAATTAAAAAATATTTAAAACCAGACTACACTTTTGGCTCTTAAATGAGGAAACAGGTAAGGAATAGAATTTTCCTCACCTGTTTTCTGCTTCATCGCAGGAAATGGGGTTGTAACTTGACAACTGAATAAACATTCATCAAATACATTCCCATTGCTGACGTGATGAGCGTCAGCCACATTAGCGGTTGCGCCATGACATCGTGAAACACAGGAAACAGGTCTCACACTTTTACTGCCTGCTTTACCTTTTTCCATGATGAGCGAAAACTTCCGGCTATAAATATCAGGATGCTCCCGATATGGCGATAACAAGCAATGGGGATAATGATACTCCTGTCCGGCCATAAAGTTGAGCGTGATAAAACCGTCGCAACAAGTGGGGGCAGCTTGGAGAGAACCTCGGAGGGGCGAAAATGCCCGTGGAGCTGTTAGCAGACAGCCGTTTGATGATTTCCCTATATTAAATGATACAGTGTCATGGGGTATCGAGGATAAATAATGACACCTGAAAATATTACAAGCCGGATTAACAGCAGACGATTTGAAAGCAATTTTATTTCATGCCTTGTCAGTCTAAAAAGCTATATTATCCGGCTTTTTACATGATCTTAATCGAAATTAGGCCAGGAGGTATATATGGAAAAAAGAATAATATTACGGGGTGATATATATTACGCCGATTTAGAACCGGTCATTGGATCAGAGCAGGGTGGATACCGCCCTGTTCTTGTCATTCAAAATAATACAGGAAATAAACATAGTCCCACTGTTATAGTGGCAGCGATTACCGGGAGGGTAAAATTAAAAATATATCTGCCCACCCATTACCTTATAAAATCACTTAATGGTTTAACAATGGATTCTCTCGTATTGTTGGAGCAAATAAGAACCATCGATAAAATAAGGCTTCAAAACCAAATAGGGAGATTAGAGCCAAAAGATATGAGCGCAATAGACAAAATCCTTATCATTAGTTTAGGAATTGAAAATGTATAAAATAAAAATTCGCAGGATTGATTTTGATATGAACCATCATCTATAATATAAGAACATTACAGATACTATGGTGCAATCATAAGTCAGTCCGTTTTTTTGAAAGGAGGTCATTAAAATCGGACAAGCAGAAATAAACACAGCCACCCCAAAGAGAACATATTCCGTTGAAGAAATCAGAGAAATCCTCTGCATCAGCAGGGGGAAATCCTATGAGCTATGTAATTCCGGCTGCTTCAAAGTAGTCAGAATCGGCAGAACAATGCGAATATCAAAACTCTCTTTCGATGAATGGCTGGATAACATAAAGGAAAATGGAGGTTTATGATATGGCATCTATAGTCAAAAGAGGTAAAAATTATTCAGTAATTTATTATATAGGCGAAGGAAAAGACCGACATCAAGTTTGGGAATCAGGTTTAAGCTACAATGCAGCAAAATCATTTAAGGCTAAAATTGAATACGAAATAGCAAATAACTCACACATCTCGCAAACAGATATTACAATAAGTGAGTTTCTATACGAATTTGTGGAGAAGTATGGAGAAAAGAAATGGGTGGCATCTACTTATGACGGAAACGTGGGATTATTAGAAAACTATGTACATCCGTACTTAGGTGATAAGAAAATAAAAAATATCCGGACAAAGTCTGTAGATGATTATTACTATTTTTTGCTCCATGAAGCAGAGCCGGTAACGAATATGGGAAAACCAAAAAGAAATAAAGTCAGTGCATCCACAATCCACGATATTCATAAAGTAATGCGTTGCGCTTTTAATCAAGCAGTGAAGTGGGAGTATATCGCTAAGAATCCATTTCTGAACGCAACTTTACCGGATCATAAGGAAAAGAAACGTGAAGCACTGACACCGGAACAGCTACACCGGGTACTGGAATTTACTGACCGACCCGACTATTACGATTATTATGTACTGCACTGCGCCATGCAACTTGCTTTCGCCTGCAGTATGCGTGGCGGTGAGGTCGGCGGTGCGCAATGGGAACGCTATGATCCGGAAAATCAGATGTTATTTATTGACAGAGTCATTGACCGAGCGCAAAAGGATTTGATTGAAAGATTGCCTAAAATGGAAATCCTTTATAAATTCCCAAATCTATATCCCGGAGCAAAAACAACTATCATCTTGAAACAGCCAAAGACCGAGGGAAGTATTCGGAATGCCTATATCCCTGACACCGTTGCACAAAAGTTAATGGTGCTGAAAAATATTCAGGAGCGGCTGATGCAGGAGTTGGGTAATGACGGCTATATGCAATATGACTTGATTATCTGTCAGGCAAACGGCAGACCGATTATGACCGAGCATTTAAACAAACGCTTCAAAGAGGTTTTAAAGGATCTGAACGATCCTTCAATTGATGTGGATGACATCGTATTTCACAGCCTGAGACATACCAGTGCAGGAGTCAAACTCCGGCTGTCAAACGGCGATTTAAAGGCAGTTCAGGGTGATGGCGGTTGGAATACGCCTGATATGGTTACAAAGCGATATGCCCATATATTAGACGAGGACAGGAAGAATCTTGCCAATGAAATGGAAAGTTCCTTTTATAAAGGAAAAGCAAAAGAATCTTCTGCCGGCGTATCCCCCGAAATGCAATCTGCCATAGACTTAATTCAGAACAATCCCGACCTTTTAAAAGTCTTGCAGTCTATCCAGCTTGCTAATAAATGAAACTTTATTAGCAAATGAAAATATGGCTCAAAAAGTCGTATTAGCAAATAGCAGAAAAACGAGCAGAATAACAGCTAAAAAAACACTGTCGTATTAGCAAAAACGCATTAGCCGGAGAGGTCGAAGAAAGGTTCACTTTTCTTTAAAAAAGAGTAAAAGGGAATGGTTTGTTAGCAAAAAAGCACTCGTTTATTAGCAAAAAACACTCGACTCAGAAAAATAAGAAAAGCCGAAAACCCAGTGTTTTCAAGGGATTTCGGCATTGTTGGTGGCGTTCCCGAGGTGATTCGAACACCCGGCCTACCGCTTAGGAGGCGGTCGCTCTATCCAGCTGAGCTACGGAAACATCTATTGAAAATATTAAGTTGGTGGTCGTAAATAATTGTCCGCTCTAGGTTCTCTTAGGAGGCGAATGCTCTATCCACTGAGCTACGGAGACATCTATTCGAAAATATTAAACCTATCTTCAAAGACGAATACTTAACAGATACTAATTTTACTATTGCCCTTAGCAATTGTCAAGTCCGATACAGAACTTTTCGATTAAATCCCCACAAAATTTTTTGTTTCTTTATAAGTATTAGTATGGTAAAATAACTTATAATCAAAATGATAATATTCAATTAGGAGGGAATCTGTTTTATGGAAGAAAAGTTACGTGATATACGCTCTGCAAGGAATCCTAAAGCCAGAATTAAGATTATGGAAGGGCATTTTGCAACTTCCCATTCCCATATTAACATTTATATTGATATGTCCACCGTCAAATACCGGCATAATAATGCGAAGGCAACAGCCAGGGAGCTTGCCTCAAAGTACATAACATCTAAGCCAATTGATACAATTGTTTGTCTCGACGGTACGGAGCTTATCGGAGCCTTTATGGCTGAGGTGCTGGCAGATAACAGTGCCATGTCCATTAACAGCCATAAGAATATTTCTGTCATTACCCCGGAATTTAATCAGATGGGACAGATGATATTCAGAGATAACACCCAGCGAATGATACGGAATATGCAGGTTCTTCTCATGGTCGCATCGGCAACGACGGGGAAAACCATTGACCGTGCCGTAGAATGCATTGAATATTACAAAGGAAGTCCCTGCGGAATTTCTGCAATATTCAGTAATGTCAAAGAAACGCATGGAATAGAAATCAATACAATTTTTACTGGTGAGGACCTGCCGCAATATAAAGCGTATTCTTATAATGACTGCCCATATTGTAAGCAGAATATGAAAATAGAAGCAATTGTAAATAGCTATGGTTATTCCAAACTATAGAATGGAAAGGCCTGATATATATAATGGATTATATTGTTGTGGATTTCGAATGGAACCAAAGTCCTTATGGAAAAGGGACAAGTAAGAAGCATCTGCCCTTTGAAATTATCGAAATCGGTGCCATAAAACTTGATGATAAGCGTCAGTATGTGGAGTCTTTCAGTGTGGTAATCAAGCCCAAAGTCTATAAACGTCTGCATTATGTAACCAGAGAATTGACCGGTATTTCCTATGATGAATTAGGTCAGGGAGAGCAATTTAGCCATGCGATTGTAGACTTTATGTTATGGTGTGGCGATGATTACATGTTTTGTACATGGGGAAATACTGATTTGATTGAGCTACAGCGGAATATGAAATACTACCGGTTGGATGATTTATTGGAAGGTCCTATTAAATATTATAACGTACAGAAGTTGTTCAGGGAACTTTATAGTGAGGATAAATCCGCCAATGCTCTTGAGACAGCCGTTGAATACTTCAACATTGAAAAGCATGATGAATTTCATCGTGCTATTCATGATGCAAAATATACAGCGGAGGTCTTTGCCAGAATGGATCTGGAAAAAGCAAAGAAATTATACACTGTAGATTATTTCCAGAATCCCAAAACTAAAAAAGATGAGATTAAGTTAGTTTACGATGATTACTATAAACATATATTCAGAGAATTTCAGACAAAAGAAGAGGTTATCGCAGATAGAGATGTTAGAATAACTAAATGTTATCAATGTGGGAAAACCGCAGTCAAGAAGATTCGTTGGTTTGCCGGTAAAAACCGGGCTTATTATTGCCTGGCGAAATGTCCGGAACATGGTTATATCCGTGGTAAGATACGTTTGAAAAAAACGGACGATGATTTTTATTATGCCGTAAAGACGCTGCGGCTTATTGATGAAGTCCAGGCACAACTCATACGTGATATGAAGAAAAGCATTACTTTGAAAAGACAGGAGAAGCGTCGTAAAGAAGAAGCGAGAGAATAGCTTTGAGTAATTGACGCGATCATGAGTCATAGAAAAACCAACTGCACAATAGATTTATATATAAAAGGCTAAGGAGAGTGCTAAGTGAAGAAGGCAAAATTCATTATCAATCCATCTTCAGGAAAGCAGAATTTCATCAAACAGACTGAAGAGATTGCCGGCTGCCTGATTCTAAATCAAATTGTTAATCAAATTGATGTCGTTTATACGAAACAAGAGCATGATGCCAGAATAGAAGCTGAGAAGATTAAGCAGGGTGAATATGATTTTCTTATGGCCGTCGGTGGCGACGGAACGTTGGGTGATGTAATCAATGGCGTGATTAAGGGACGCAGTGAAGTTCCCATAGCGATTCTCCCGGCCGGTCTTACCAACAGCTTTGCTGCCACCATCGGGATACCGACAGATTATAAAGAAGCATTTTGTGAAATGATTTTAAATTTTAAAACAAAAGATATCGATGTGGGAAGGGCTAACGGAGATTACTTTATCAATATGCTGGCCGGTGGTCTTTTGGCAGATGTAGGATATCGGGTAGACAAAGAAAGTAAGCTTGTTCTTGGGAGGATGGCTTACCTTATTGAAGGTGCCAAAGAGCTTCCTAAAAAGGCCTTTACGTCATTCAGGTTGGCATTTGAATGTGAGGAATATAACGGTGAAGATGATGTCCTTTTATTTGTTGCAGCGAATACCGGTAATATTGCCGGTATGAAAGATTTTGTGCCTGATGCCAGATTAGATGATAGCCTGTTGGATATTGCCATCTTTGAAAAGATGGATATTGGTGAACTTTCAATGCTCTTAATTAAATTTCTCCAGGGAGAGCATTTAAGCCATTCTAAGGTTAAATACTTTCAAACAAAAAAACTGAAAATTCACGGACTTGCCAGACAGGATGTTCCGATTGACTGCGATGGGGAGCAATACCAAAAGCTTCCGATTGTATTAAAGGCATATCCGAAAGCAGTCAAAATTATTGTACCATAATGAATTTGCTAAGCCCCTTTATTTAGGGGCTTTATGATTGCGCAGGATACTGAGTAAAGTTTTGGCTGCAGCCAGAAAGGCCATAATAGAAAGGGTTAGCATAATAGAGGAAAGAACCTCTGATTTACTTAAAACCAAAGAAGAATCAGAGGTTTCACTGGTTTCAGACAAGAGTGCTTCTGTTTCTTCAATAATCATGCTTTCTGACGCAATTGTGGTTTCGGCGACTGCGGCAGCGGTGTTGATAGCTTCTATGTTTAAACTGTCATAAATATTAAAGCTATAATCCAGGGCTGTTTGTGTGTCCTGATAGGCATACTTGCTGCCCGGACTGCTTAATATAACACATACAAGATTTTTATAATCTCGGTTGGCATAGGTAACCAGTGTAATGCCGGCTGATTTTGTATAGCCTGTTTTACCGCTATATACGCCTTCATAAGGAATGGTGCCGTTAAGCATTTTGTGATGGTGAGACAATTTGATTTCCTGGCCGGAACGGAGGTTTGTACCGGGAATCACATATTCGCTTGTGCCGGTAATCGTCAAAAAGACAGGATTTTTTGCGGCTTTAGAGGCAATGAGCGCTAAGTCATAGGCTGTTGTGTAATGGTTATCATCATGGAGCCCGTTAGCATTGGTAAAATGAGTACTTTTGCAGCCGATATCGGCGGCATAAGCATTCATTTTCTCAGCAAAAGCAGTGACAGAGCCGGACACATATTCGGCTGCACCATTTGCAGCTTCATTGGCAGATTCCAGCATAACAGCATACAGGGTTTGCTCCAGTGTCAGCTGCTCTCCGGCAGATAAACCGATATGGGTACTATCGGAAGTGATGCTGTTGATGGCATTTTCCGAAAAAGTAATGGTATCGGATAGATTTCCGTTTTCCAGGGCTAAAAGGGTTGTCAGTATTTTGGTCGTACTCGCCGGATAGTGGACGTCATCCATATTTTTATAGTAGATGATAGTACCCGTTTCAATATCCATGACGACGCAGGCTTGGGAATATAATAAGATTTCACTGGAGGAAACATTGTCTGTGTCCAACAGCTGTGGGCTAAGCTCTTCATCAGAACTAGCATAAACAGTGGGAAAAGGTATATATATCAGTAACAAAATGATGCATAGAAAAAGATAATAAACTCGTTTCATCGAAGCCTCCTTTGTACAATATATTTATACCTAAAAAAGATTATGTTTATATTATATCAAAGTTTTGTTAAACCGATGGCGATTTTTAAATTGGTTATTTTTTATTTGAATTAGCCTAATCATAAATAGTTAGGAAATATCTTATGGTACATCTATTATGACGGTAAAATGAGAAAAAGTGTACAAAGCTGAAGATGATATAATAGGCTAAAGTACTAAAAGAATCAGTTGTGAGAATGTGATAAAAAAACAATGATAAATGATAAGAAAATATCAATTATTGACAGTGCTCTTTGGCGATGATACCCTACATAAGTATAGAAAAATATTTCTGTTTTCTATAGGATAAATGATAATGTTTTGTTGACATTTGGAAGGAGGAATACAAATGAACGGACAAAGTAGCTGTTGCTGCCAGGAAGTGGATGAAAAGCAATTGTTAGCAAGGGTAGGTCAACTGGCCAAAGACTATACAGGTGAGGGGAAACTTATCCAGGCATTGCATATGGCACAAGGTATTTATGGTTATCTGCCGTTAGAAGTGCAGAAGGTTATTGCAGATACGTTGGAAATTCCATTGTCGGAGGTTTCCGGTGTTGTCAGTTTCTATTCATTTTTCTCGACACAGCCAAGAGGGAAACACACAATTCGTGTCTGTCTTGGCACCGCCTGCTATGTAAGGGGTGGGAAGAAAATCGTAGATCGTTTAGGCGATATACTTGATGTAAAAGTGGGAGAAACAACGGAGGATCAATTATTTACACTGGAAGTGGCCCGCTGTATTGGTGCGTGTGGACTGGCGCCGGCGATGTCGATTGATGATGAAGTTTATAAGCAAGTTAATCCGGATCGTCTGGAAATGATCTTAAACCGATATCGGTCTAAGGAGGTTGAATGCGATGGATAAATTAGTAAATAATATTGCCTGCCTTGATGAAATCAAGGAATCGTATATAAAGTCACAAAAAGGTTGGGAAAAAGAAATTCTTGTCTGTGGTGGTGCCGGTTGTGTATCATCAAATTGTGCTGAAATCAGGGAAGCGCTTACTGACTCACTGGAAAAGCATAATCTTTCAGATAGTGTCCATGTGATGGTTACCGGCTGTATGGGAACCTGTGCTGCGGGACCGGTTATACTTGTTAATCCGGGAGAGATTTTTTATACAGAATTAACACCTGGAAAGATAGAAGAAATTGTCGAAAAGCATTTAGTGAATGATCAGATTATTGAAGCATATACTTTCTATGACACAGCAAAAGGAAAGCGTATCCCCAGGTTATCGCAAATAAGTTTTTTTGAAGATCAGGTCAGGATAGCGCTTCGCAATTGTGGACAGATGGAGTATTCCTCCATTGAAGCTTACATAGCCAGAGATGGTTACTATGCCATTGTAAAAGCTTTGACATCAATGAGCCAGAGTGATGTTGTTGAGACGATGAAGGATTCAGGACTTCGCGGCCGCGGTGGTGCCGGCTTCCCTCTTGGGATTAAATGGCAGGCCGGTCTTAATGCTAAAAGTGAGCAAAAATATATGGTCTGTAATGCCGACGAAGGCGATCCGGGTGCGTTTATGGACCGGAGTTTATTAGAAGGCGATCCTCATGGCATTATTGAAGGTATGATGTTGGGCGGTTATGCGATTGGGGCGAATAAGGGCTATGTTTATGTACGTGCAGAATATCCCATAGCCATTGAACGATTATCTAAGGCCATTGATCAGGCGAGGAAGCTTGGCATATTGGGAGAGAATATCTTTGAAAGCGGATTTTCATTTGATTTGGAAATCAGAATCGGTGCCGGTGCCTTTGTCTGTGGCGAAGAAACATCCTTGCTTTCATCTATTGAGGGACACCGTGGGGAACCAAGACAAAAACCGCCATTTCCATTTGAGAGCGGATTATTTGAAAAGCCGACCATTATAAATAACGTGGAAACACTGGCGAATGTGGCGCCAATTGTCCTTCATGGTGCCGACTGGTATCGTCAGTTTGGGACTGAAAAGAGTGCCGGAACAAAGGTGTTCGCATTGGCCGGAGATATTGTCAATACCGGAATTATTGAAGTTCCCATGGGAATACCATTGGGAGATATTATTTATAAAATCGGCGGCGGTATCAGCGGCGGCAAAAAGTTTAAGGCGATCCAATCCGGCGGACCATCAGGCGGTTGTTTAACAAAGGCACATTTGAATACCCCGGTAGATTATGAGTCACTGGCAGCATTGGGCGCAATCATGGGTTCCGGTGGGCTTGTTGTCATGAATGAGGATACCTGTATGGTTGATACAGCCAGATATTTTATGGATTTTATCCGGGATGAATCCTGTGGAAAATGCCTGCCTTGCCGTGTCGGTACAAAACGGATGCTGGAAATTTTGGAACGAATTACTGAAGGTAGTGGACAAGTTGGTGATATAGAGCGATTGGAAGAGCTGGCAGAAACATTAAAGCAGACAGCGATGTGTGGTTTAGGTCAGACAGCACCTAATCCGGTATTAAGTACAATTAAATACTTTAGAGATGAGTATGAAACACATATTTATGATAAGCACTGCGTTGCCGGTGTTTGTGCCGAATTGCAGACATCTCCGTGTCGAAATGCCTGTCCGGCGAATGTATATGTTCCGGGATATTTATCCCTTGTGGCAGCAGGCCGTATCAATGAAGCCTATCAGTTGATTCGCCAGGAAAATCCATTTCCGGCAGTATGCGGCCGGGTATGTACCCATCCTTGTGAAAGTCACTGTCGGCGTTCTCAAGTGGATGAAGCCGTGGCAATCTGCGATATCAAAAGATTTATTGGGGATTATGCCCTGAGGGATAAATATAATATTCCGTTGGTAGAATCACGTCCGTCTACAGGGAAGCGGGTGGCAATTATTGGCGCGGGACCATCGGGACTGTCTTGTGCGTATTATTTGGCACATCTTGGTCACGAAGTCAATGTATATGAGTCGGAAAAAGTTGCCGGAGGTGTATTATATTGGGGTATTCCTGAATTCCGCCTTCCGAAAAAGGAATTGGCAAAGGAAGTCTTTGCAATAGAGGCCTCAGGTGTTAATATTCATTTAGGCGTTAGAATAGGTGATACGATTAAGTTTGAAGACTTACAGAAAGATAATGATGCTGTCTATGTTGCGGTAGGTACACAAAAATCACGTTTGATGGAGATTCCGGGAGAAGAGTTAGATGGTGTTGAAAGTGGACTTGCATTTTTACGCCGGGTTGGTCTGGATGTTGACCGCAGTGTCCCTGAGAAACTTGTCGTTGTCGGTGGGGGAAGTACCGCAATGGATGTGGCAAGAACCGCTTTACGTCTGGGATCTAAAAAAATTACAGTTATTTACCGACGCACCGAAAATCAGATGCCGGCCAGCCGTGAAGAAGTGGAAGATGCGATGGCTGAAGGCATCGAGATTATGACATTAGTATCAGCGTTGAAAGTATTGGGAAAAGAAGGGCATGTTTGTGCAATTGAATGTACCCGTCGTGAATTAACCGACTTTGGCAGAGATGGCAGGAAAAAATCAGAAGCAATCCCTGGAAGTCAGTTTGTGATTGAGTGTGATGGGGTTATTGCCGCCATCAATCAGGATGTTGATACTGAATTTTCTGCAAATGCGGGAAAACCGGTTATCGATAAATTTACCGCCAAAACATCTAACGAAGGCGTGTTCGCCGGTGGTGATGCATCTCCGTGGGGCACTAATATTGTCATCGGTGCAATTGCTGACGGAAAGCGTGCGGCTTCAAGCATCGATAAATACTTAGGCGGCAGTGGCGAACTCAATAAGGGTGAGGAAATAGAAATTCCGGTCATCGAGGATGTAGAAGTTACAGAAGCTCATAATCGTTTTAAAACCAGAAGGCTTAAAGTGGAACAATGCCAGGATAATTTCGATGAAGTTGAACTTGGATTTCATAAGCTTGATGCGATGGCTGAATCGCTTCGCTGTTTACACTGTGATAGGAGGTAAAAAAAGGTGAATATTACAATCAATGGAAAATCATTAAATGTAGAAGATGGTTTGACAATTATGGAAGCTGCATCCCGGCATAATATCAAGATTCCTAGTTTATGTCATCTCAAGAATGTACATCAATATGGCTCTTGCCGTATCTGTGTCGTCGAAGTGGAGGGAATGAAAAACTTACAGGCCTCATGTATTGTCAAAGCCAGAGAGGGCATGAACATAAAAACGAACTCAGCGAAAGTACGTCAATCGCGAAAGGTCTTATATGAATTAATGTTATCAGACCATTCAAAAGACTGTTTAAGCTGCAACCGGAATCAAAGCTGTGAGCTGCAGGCTTTAGGCTACACATTAGGTGTTGGGGAGTCTCGTTTCTCCGGTGAACGTTCATCATGTAGTATGGATATCTCCCCGTCAATCACAAGAGATACAAGTAAATGTATTTTATGCCGCAGGTGTGTTACTGCCTGTAATGATATTCAGGAGGTAGGCGCCATTAATGCTCAGAACCGTGGTTTTGAGACGGTTATCAGTCCTTCGATGGAGCTGCCCTTAAATAGCACGGCATGTGCGATGTGCGGTCAGTGTACGGTTGTCTGTCCTACAGGAGCACTGCAGGAGACTGACGGTCTGACACCGGTATGGAAGGCACTGGCAGATTCAACGAAGCGGACAGTCATCCAGGTAGCTCCGGCAGTGCGCGCGGCATTAGGAGAAGAGTTTGGCATGGAAACAGGAACCCTCGTGACCGGTAAAATGGCCAGCGCCCTTCACGAACTTGGATTTGACGATATATTTGATACGGACTTCGCGGCGGATTTAACAATTATTGAAGAAGGTACCGAGCTGTTAGGCCGCCTTGATAAAGCTTTAAAAGGAGGAGAGGCGGTACTCCCGATGATTACCAGCTGTTCTCCCGGCTGGATTAAGCATATTGAACATGCTTTCCCCGGGGAATTAGATCATTTGTCCAGCTGTAAATCACCGCATACAATGATGGGAGCCGTGGTAAAATCATTTTATGCCGAAAAGGTTAATCAAAAACCGGAGGATATGTTTGTTGTATCAGTTATGCCCTGTACCGCCAAAAAATATGAAATCCAGAGGCCTGAGATGGGGGTTGACGGACATCCGGATGTTGATGCTGTTCTGACAACGAGAGAACTGGCACGTATGATTAAGCAGGCAGGCATTGATTTTGATTCATTGCCGGAAGGCAATTTTGATAAACCACTTGGATTATCTACCGGTGCGGCAGATATATTTGGGGTTACCGGCGGTGTTATGGAAGCGGCATTACGAACCGTGTATGAGCTGGTTACCGGAAGGGAGCTGCCCTTTGATGGGCTTCATGTCACCCCGATTATGGGCTTAGATCAGGTCAAAACAGCGACTTTGAAGATTGAGGGCACCCTGCCTGAATTCAGTCATCTAGAAGGTGTCGAAGTCAAAATAGCCGTAACCAGCGGCTTGGCCGGTTCCGATATTTTGATGAAGGAAATCGCTGATGGTTCGTCACCTTACCACTTTATTGAGGTCATGGGTTGTCCCGGCGGCTGCATTAACGGTGGCGGTCAGCCAAGATCTACCTGTGAGGACTATAAAATAAAAAGAGCGGCTGCACTCTACAGGGAGGACGAAGAAAAACCCTTACGTAAATCCCATGAAAATCCGGCGCTGCAGCAACTCTATAAAGAATTCTTAGGGGAAGCCAATGGACACTTGGCACACCACTTGCTCCATACCCATTATGTAGAACGTGGTTTATACAATGAAAGAGTTAAATAAAATTTTATCAACATAATAAAAGAAGATGCCAAGTAAACAACCAGGCATCTTCTTTCATTAAACTATCTTTGTCCAACCTTATTCCTCTTGATCACTTTCAGTCGCGTAAATTCTTCCCGCTCCTTTTCCTCCAGCGAATTTTGAATCGATGTTGTCAGGTCAGTGTACCTTGGAATCGTTATATTCTTTAATGCATTGGCACGTTTGCTCGTCTTTTTGATACTGGAAGCCAGACGAAAGGCGGATGTTTCTATCGAGGATAAGCGTATGGTCAACTCCTTGACTTTATTAAAGTGGTAAACTGCTTCATCCAGCGCCAGGGTGGAGCTGGAGAAGCTGTAAGAGGGCTTTCCCTCTGAGGGAGTGCTTTCCACGAGGGGAATTTCGGTTCCCATGATACTGCGGTATTTAATCCGAATACTTTCCTCAAGGGGAATTGTGTGTGATATATTGGTTACTTCGGCAATACCTATTTGGATATTAGCCTTTTGTAAAGCAGTGTAGGCATTCCTGAAGGTTGAATCAATTTCAGACTGGATATCCTTCGCCTTTTCGGTCAATTCCATCAGTTCCCGAATCAGAATATTTCTTTTTTTATCCATCAGCTCATAACCTTGCTTAGCCAGCTTCAAGGAATTTTTAGCCAATATTAAATTTCCTTTCGTAGGAAAGGTATTGGGGTCCATTATCCCACCTCCTTAAGAAGGGTCTGATGATATATAGTATTTACTCAGAATCTTTGTATCAATCCGGTCTAATTCATCTTTTGGAAGCATAGCCAGCAACTTCCAGCCTTTATCCAGTGTTTCAATGATTGAACGATTTTCAAATATATCCTGGCCGACAAATTCTTTTTCAAAGGCTCTGCCAAATGCCAGATATCGTTTGTCAATAGGAGAAAGTTCATCCTCACCAATAACCGAAGCTAAAGCTCTGGCATCACCGACTTTGGCATAGGAAGAGAAAAGCTGGTTAGCCAAATCCTGATGGTCTTCCCTTGTGAATCCTTCACCGATACCATCTTTCATGAGACGCGACAGGGAGGGTAAAACATTAATCGGAGGATAAATGTTTTGCTGATGTAAAGAACGATCAAGCACAATTTGACCTTCGGTAATATATCCGGTTAAATCAGGAATGGGGTGGGTGATATCATCGTTGGGCATTGTCAAAATCGGAATCTGGGTGACAGAACCGGAACCGCCTTTAAGGATACCTGCTCTTTCATAAATGGTTGCCAGTTCACTGTATAAATAGCCGGGATACCCCTTACGGCTGGGAATTTCACCTTTGGAAGAAGAAATTTCCCTCATGGATTCGGCAAATGATGTCATATCGGTTAAAATAACAAGGACATGAATACCCTGGTCGAAAGCCAGATATTCAGCTGCTGTCAGGGCAACTCTTGGGGTAATGAGTCTTTCCACTACCGGATCGTTGGCTAGATTTAAAAACATGACCACATGAGAGGAAGCACCGCTTTCTTCAAAGGTATTTCGAAAAAAGTCAGCAACATCATGCTTGACACCCATGGCAGCAAACACAATGGCAAATTCTTCATCGGAATCATCTGATAATGAGGCCTGCTTGACAATCTGAGCCGCAAGTTGGTCATGAGGAAGACCGTTGCCTGAAAAAATAGGAAGCTTCTGACCGCGGATTAATGTCGTTAAACCGTCAATGGCAGAGATACCGGTTCTAATATAGTTTCGGGGATACTCCCTCGCCACCGGATTCAGAGGCAGTCCGTTCACGTCCCGGCGTTCTTCAGAGACAATTTCTCCTAAGTCATCAATCGGTTGTCCGAGACCGTTAAAAACCCGGCCAAGGATATCTTTAGAAAGGGTAATCTCCATAGGATGACCGGTAAGCTTTGTATGGGTGTTTTTTAGGGACATGCTGCCGGTGCTTTCAAAGACCTGGATAACAGCTTTATCCTCATAAATTTCAACAATACGTCCCAACTTTTCTTCTCTACCCTCCACCTTCAGCTCGACAATTTCTTCATAGAAAGCATCCTGAACACCTTCGAGAACAATCAGAGGACCATTAATTTCACTTAAGCCTAAATATTCAATTGACATTTATAATTCCTCCTTAAATTAAGCATTCGTTTCCATGAGCTGTTTATGGAATTCATCAATCTTGTGATTGTATTCTGCAAATTTCTCCAATTCATCGTTACCGACGTTGTATTTAATTGAAATAACCTCTTCAAAAATACTGTTTTCCCGAAGAAGTGCCATCGGCATATTCATGGCAATCAAATCCTTGCAACGGTCATACAGGTACAGAATGGTTTCCATCATTCGCAGCTGTTTTTTCAATGGAACATAGGTATCTGATGGATGATAAGCATTTTGCTGAAGGAAACCAAGCCGGATAACGCGGGCAATTTCTAAAACCAGTTTCTGGTCATCGGGAAGAACATCGCTTCCGATTAATTTTACAATTTCATTGAGTTCGCTTTCTTTGTTAAGCAGTGCTAAAATTTCGGCTCTGTCATCGATAAAATCCTCGCCGACATTCTCCTTATACCACGGTGCCAAGTCACGGACATATTCGCTGTAACTTGTAAGCCAATGAATGGCCGGGAAATGTCTTGCATAGGCTAATGACTTATCAAGCCCCCAGAAACAGCGGACAAACCGCTTGGTATTTTGGGTGACAGGTTCTGAAAAGTCGCCGCCCTGAGGGGAAACCGCGCCAATAATAGTAACCGAACCTTCAAGCGTGGATAAAGTTTTCATTAACCCCGCCCGCTCATAAAAAGCAGAAAGTCGGGAAGCTAAGTATGCGGGGAAGCCTTCTTCTGCCGGCATCTCTTCCAGACGGCCGGAAAGCTCTCTTAAAGCCTCTGCCCAACGAGATGTTGAGTCAGCCATGACAGCGACGTGGTATCCCATGTCACGATAATATTCGGCAAGGGTAAGACCGGTGTAGATACTTGCTTCTCGGGCGGCTACCGGCATATTAGATGTATTTGCGATAAGCGTTGTCCGTTCCATGAGGGAATTACCGGTTCGGGGATCCTTGAGCCCGGAAAAGTCCTCCAGAACCTGTGTCATTTCGTTTCCGCGTTCGCCGCAGCCGATATAAATGATTAAATCGGCATCACACCATTTGGCGATTTGATGCTGAGTCATTGTCTTGCCTGTGCCAAAGCCGCCGGGAACTGCTGCAGTTCCTCCCTTTGCAATGGGAAAAAGCGTATCCAAAATCCTTTGCCCGGTAATCAATGGCTTTGTTGCGCCATAACGCTTAAGAACCGGTCTGGGGATACGAATCGGCCACTTCTGGACCATTGTCAATGAAGTTTCATTGCCTTCATAATCTACAAGCGTAGCAATGGTGTCGGTAATCGTGTATTGCCCATCGGGGACAATAGATTTAATACTGCCGTTAATGCCTGGCGGCACCATGATTTTATGGGTAAGAGAATTTGTTTCTAAAACCTCGGCGATAATTGTTCCGCCATAGACCGCATCTCCTGATTTGGCCACAATATGAGTATCCCATAACTTATCGGTATCTAAAGATTCAACATTGATTCCTCTGGATATGAAAGCACCGGACTGTTTGGATATTTCTGTCAAGGGACGTTCGATTCCATCAAAGATATTACCAATAATACCGGGAGCCAGAGTTACCGATATAGCATTCCCGCTTCCGATAACAGTTTCACCGGGTTTTAAACCAGTGGTCTCTTCATAGACTTGAACCGTCGTTCTCTCTTTGGTAAGCCCGATTACTTCCCCGACAAGCCGTTCCTCGCCGACATAAACCATTTCAGACATTTTAAATCCGGCATTTCCTTTAATATATATGATTGGACCATTAATTCCGTATATTTTTCCAGTCGTATCCAAATTTGTTACCTCCATCTGATTTATATCGAGAACGTCTGCTTTGCTTCAGCTAATCGGGAAGCAAAAGAGTTATCAATTAAAATATTCTTAGAACTTATAACGGCCCTGATTCCCCCAAGAAAAGGTATCTTGCTGATGGTAATCGGCATATCAGTTTCCTTTTCCAACCGCCTGACTTTATCCGCGTCCACAGGATCAATGTAAATGGTAATCGGGTTTGATTTAGCAACTTTTCTGGCATTCAGAATAAGACGGATAAGCTTTTCTTCATATTCAGAGGTTTTGGTGTATTCCTCTAACTTCGCTTCGATATCCTTAAAGAGTTTTTCTTTAGCCTCATGATGCTTTTCACCGATATCCCGTTTGATATTATTGGCTTCCCTTGAAAGCGTCCGGTTGTGGCGGCGCATCAGCACATCAGTCTGAGCTTTGATTTGAATCTCTGCTTTTTCTTTGGCCTGGCCAATCCGGGACGCATACATATCTTCAAGGGTTTTGCGATATTCTTCCTGAACTTCTTTATTCCGATTGTCAACTTCTTCCATTGTCGATTTTTTAAATAATTCAAGTTTTTCTTCAATCGTCATTTTCTCATCTCCCTACATTTTAACCCCGATGGCTTCGTTCACATAAGACATAATAAAATTAGGATCTCTTCCTGTTCCGTGACGGTCAGGAATAGGAATTATGATAGGAAGCCGGCGATTTAGACGAATCTCGTCAATGACATCAGTGAACTGGTTGCTTAATAGTTCTGTAATTAATAAAATGCCGATATCTTTGTCCTTTAGAACCCTATTTAATTCTTCTTTTAAATGCTCTTTATGATGGACGATGCAGCCGTTAATACCGGCAAGACGCATTCCGGTATAAGTATCTACATTATCACTGATTAAGTACATCTGCATAGTATCACCTAGCCTAAAATAATAAAGGAAATAAGCAGTCCATATAGTGCAACACCTTCTGCCAATGCAACGAAGATTAATGATTTACCCATAATGCTGGAGTCTTCACTTAAAGCACCAAGGGCTGAACTGGCGGCTGAGGCCACGGCAATACCGGCACCGATGGTGGACATACCGGTCGCAAGTGCGGCAGCAATATACCTAAGTCCGTCAGAACTTGAAGTGGCGGTTGTTTCGGCGGCAAAGGCATCACCGCTAAAGAGGATGATATTCGCAATAATCAATGTTCCGAAGAAGCATAAAAGGTTGATTGCCAGTCTGCTTTTCAATCGTCCTTTCTTTTTCTCCCCGATAAAAAATGAGCCAAGTGGGATAAAGATACTAAATACCAGTGCTAAAATAAGAATAATTTTTGTAATCATGATTTTTCCTCCTAATGATTAATATGTTTTTGCAGATGAACGGTTAGTCTCCGGTTGATAGGGTTTAAATTCCCTTCCGCTGCCACTATAAAAGCGGCTGAACATTTCATAGTACTCCAGACGCAGAACCTGAATGCCAACAATGAGCCCTTCCAGGCCGGATATTAATAAATTTCCTAAAATAACAATCACAATACTGGTTGGACTGACGCCGTTTTCAATATGTGAAAGCATCATGACGACGCTCATCATACCCACATGGCTCAAGGCAAACGCACCGACACGGATAAAGGAAATTGTATTCGTTAAATAGCTTAAAACAATTTCAAAAAGTTCAAAGAAAGCCTGAACAATAAACATCACTTTACTGTCATGAAGCTGGAATTTCTGTTTATCAACTAAAGCCATAAGCGGCTCGTGAAAAGCGATGCCGATGAGACATAGAGCGATGAGAATGATTAAAAAGCTCATAAACTTAGTAGGTCCGAGGGCAGGGAGCAGCTTTGTCAGAACAATATAAATAACGGCCACATAGAAGAGTATACCGGTCAAACCATTGGTGCCGAATAAAAAGGCACCTATATTTTTCTGCTTGATAGCATTGATCAAATGAATAAACATCGCTATGAGAATTAAAATAACACCAAAGGCAACAGCTAAAGCTAAAACAGTCATCATATTTTCTGATTCCATTGGCCTTAACCAAATAGCCGGTATAACATCCTCAAAACCAAAGATACTGCCAAACATGAAACCAAAAAATACTGAAAACAATCCGCAAAAGGAAATGATACCGGCGATATTCATGTGCTTAAATTTATAGAGCAGATAACCACCGACAGCCAGACAGGCACCCTGTCCCACATCCCCAAACATAATGCCAAACATAAAGGCGTAGGTTAAGGCTATAAATTTTGTCGGATCCAGCTCATTATAGGCCGGAAGTCCGTACATCTGGATAAACATCTGGAAAGGCTTAAAAATCCCCCGGTTAATCAACTGAGTCGGCGGCATGGCGCCGGCACCATCGTGGTCATCTTCAATAATGACAAAAACATCTTCATCCTTTTCGGCAGCATTTTTAAATGCATTGGCGTTTTTTTCCGCCATCCACCCGCATAAAATATAGAATACCTGTGAGCGTTCTTTGGTACAGGCGGCTTGTTTTCTAATATCAAAGTTGGTATACAATTGATGGATTGTCACATAAGCATCATTGATTTCCTGCTTTGAATGATCATAAATTCCGGTCAATTGGCGATTGCATTCTTCAATATCCTGATTTACCTTTTGATAGGCTTGCATTAATTTTGCATAAACATCCTCCGGTGGACCGTGGTATTCATCGGGCAAAAAGCTTCTTTCAAAATGCATCGAGGCAAAAATAGCATCTACCTTCACAAAGGTGACCTGTGGTGAAAAATAGACACCCCAGACATAATCTCTATCCCGGCTGCACTCAATGAAAATAGTATTAAGATTTTCATAAACATATTGAGAGAATTTATCATAATAAGTTAAGGCAATTCGCCCAAACCGATATTTAATATACTTGAATTTCATGATTTCGGATAAGTCGAAGCCGGCCTGCTTAAAAGGCGTAATCTTACGGATCACTTCTTCATAGTGGGCCTTTTTCTTTTCCAACAGCTCCCGTTCCTCATTCAATTTGTCACTTTTGGCCTCGATTTGTTTAATCAAAGCATTGGCTTGCGTGAGGGTAGGGGAGTTGTTGGCTGTCAAATCTAAATTCCCCTTATTGACAACTTTTGCCATGTTCTCCAACCTTGTTGTCGTTTCTTTATAAGGATTTGTTTCAATATAAGGTGTCAGCCGGTCAGCCTTGTCAAGTTCGCTCAATGCATTTTCAAGATGTATCGGATAAACTGATAAGTACTTTGATACTACCCGATCAATATCCGATTTAGGACCGGTGATATTGATAAACTTCATTTTTGTAATCATATGCTTCCTCCGCTATAGAAGTTATGTTGCTTTAACGATATATTGTGCGATTTCTGCTGGACTTAAACCGTAACGGATACATTCCAGTGCAGTTGTGAGTTTATTAAGCTCCTCAGTTTTTAAATATAAATAGTAATGTATGGTTGCGATGGAGTAGGGGTATTCTTTCGCAGCTTTGCGCTGCACATCATCCATAATCAGAAAATAAACCCATTCGATATCCGAAGTATTCTCCATCCGCTCAATGATTTTTACATAATATGAGTCGCTTAAAATCTTTAATGATTCATCCGGAGATTCCGATTCGATGAGTTTCGACAATAAGTCAGGCTTTATTTTATAAGTGATAGGAATCAAATTCTTATAAATAGATGCGGCGTCAACTTTGTAATATTTCTTTGAACGGTAAATCCATATAATATTTAATAAATCAATTTCATAGCCGTAAATCTTAGTCATAGAAGCAAGTTCATGTGATTTAAGGGTTTTATCTTTAAGCTTCCATAAATACTTGAAGAAATAAATATCCAAGGCAAATTCATAATCAAAAAGTGTCTTAACCCCGGCTTCCCAAAGAACGTTCAATATCGGAAAGTATTCACTGTCCTTAATCGTCTGAAGAAATTCTTCGATAGACCGGCATTTAGATAAAGCAGCTAAATCGACCGCAGACGCCTTCTTAAAGCGTTCTGAGAAGAGAGAGACATCATAAGCGATGGTACGATGATCAAATATTTGCCGAAGGAATCCTTTAACTAAAACGATTTCATATCTTTTAGCGTAAATCTTAAAAAACTTCCTTTGCGTTGGTTTGGCAAAGGCATAAATCTTGCCATAATCCTGATATAAAGTCATATTAAGATACAATTCAATATCACCGCGGTGCATCCGGCTCTCATCGGCATTTTTAAAGGCGGCCTCATACGAAGGGTAGTTCTTTAGATAATTAATAAATTCTCCCACTGAAGACAAAGAGGCAATCTCGTAATAACCTTCCGTTTTGATTAAATTGCTCTTCATAGATCTGATTTTAGTTGTCATACTACCGTAGCTTAGTAAATCTTTCAGCATAATCTATACCTCAATGATTTTTTGAAAAATAGTTTCTACATATTGATCATGATTTGCTTTATAATTATTGTCAAGAGATTCTAAATTTCTTGAAGCATCTTCTTTCATCTTTAATATTTCGTTTGAAACCTGCGCATCTAACTGGCTTTCCAGAACATTCAGACGTTCCTGTGTTTCGTGATGAATTTTAAGTTCGGCTTCCTTAATTCTGGTTTCATAATCATTTTTAAGTGCGGCCTTTTCTTCTTCTGTAGATTTCATGACCTGGCTGGCACCGACATCAATTTCACATAAGGCTTGGATAATGTCTTGCATATTTTTCCTCCGGTTTGGAATTAGAATAATTAACTTTTTCTGTTCTTAATCATACTCTTTTTCAAAAAAAATGGAATGACGAATATGTAGAAAATATCATAAAAAATTCATTAATATTGTTGAAAATCAATGAAAAAAATACAAAAAATGTATAAAGTCCGGCAATCTGAAACGGCGAATAGATTGACAGCGAGAACAGTCTCATGTATAGTCGATAAAGAATAGTTTGCCCCTGATTTTTGTCAGTATTCATGACTTTAACAGGTGGCGGCATGAAATGTGGAGGAATTTATGAGACTGCGTCATATCAAAGGTTCAAGGGAAGCCATTGAATTGAATCCCTATGTTATTAAAAATGAAAAAGATTGTAAAGGACAATGGGCTAAAGTATTTGGCAACAGTCATCCGATACATATAGAAATCGGCATGGGTAAAGGGAAGTTCCTTCATGAAATGGCCAGACAAAACCCGGATATTAATTATATCGGCATTGAGAAATTTTCCAGTGTACTGCTAAGAGCTCTGGAAAAGCGAGAAAGTTACGATGGAAAAAATCTTCTATTTATCCGCATGGATGCGGAAGATATCACAGAAGTATTTGCCAAAGGGGAAGTGGAAAGAATATATCTTAATTTTTCCGATCCCTGGCCAAAGGAGCGCCATGCGAAACGACGCCTGACCTCGGTGGACTTTTGGGCCCGTTATGATCAATTTCTCACCGAGGAAAATGGTACTGCCAAAATTGGCACTGCCAAGATTGGCAGTGTGATATTTAAGACGGATAACCGTCGGTTATTTGATTTTTCATTGGAGCAAGTAACCGCTGCCGGCTGGATTTTAGCGAATTATACATTTGATTTGCATCATAGTCAGTATTCGGAAGGTAATATAATGACTGAATATGAGGAAAAATTTACGGGATTGGGTCATCCGATTTGTCGGTTGGCGGCATACCGCCGGCACACCGGAAGGAAGTGATGCATACACTAATTATATATCGGGAGGTATGGTATTAGTTATGGCTTCAAAAAGGAATATTCAGCAAAAATTGTCCCATGCATCATATGATTATGTGCATTTAAACAGAAAAATTAATGATTTATATAAATCCTATAAAGATATTGAAAAATTTGTATCGAATATTAATAAGAAGGATAAGAGGAAATAGAGGCTGTCCCATGTAATTAAATATTATAAAGCCAAATAGCAGGGCTGTGCTGATGACTTTCTGGTCAGAGGTGCCGCCCTGCTACAATAGTTTGCAATATTATACTGGTTGCGTATTATATTTTGTCCTGAATATCGCCGGCGATAAAGGTGGGATTATCTTTCTCCGGAGCAGCTTTATCAGGACGATTATCGCCTTCGGATTGATTATCAGATTCTTCACGTTTTTTAATCATGTAATTAATGAGCTTATTAAGCAAATGGGCAATGACGGCGACGATTGGAACACCGAGAAACATGCCAAGGACGCCGGCTGTATAACCACCGACGGTAATGGCGAAAATAATCCAGATAGGCTGCAGACCGGTAGAGTCGCCTAAGATTTTGGGCCCTAGTATCGTTCCGTCAAATTGTTGGAGGAGGAATATCATGATAATAAAAATCAGTGCCTGACTAGGGTTAATAATTAAAAGGATGAGTGCTCCCGGAACCGCTCCAATAAAGGGACCAAAGTAGGGAATCATGTTGGTGACGCCGATAAATAAACTGATGAGTGCCCCATAAGGAAGGCGAAGTATTGTCATCAGGATAAAGCAGAGGATTCCGATAATCAGTGAATCGATGGCTTTACCAATAATAAAGCTGCTGAATATATTATTGCATTCCTTAGCGGTTACAATTATTTTTTCGGCAATATCTTTTGAGAAAAATGCTCGGACAATCTGTTTCATAGAATTCAGCAGATTGTTTTTATCCCACATTAAATAGCATGAAATAACAAACGCCAGGATGATATTTATAAGCCAACTGATGATAGAAATTCCGGCACTGTACAACCACGGAACAATATTTCCCATTGCAGTTTTAAAATAATCTAAAAAGCTGGGAAGGCTGTCATTAATAAAATCTTCAATAACATCAAAATTCGTGTTAGGGAAATCTTCACTTAGATTGCCTAATAGATTTTCAATGGAGGCAACCATAGCCGGTGATTGCTTGACTAACTCTGATATACTGGATATGACCTGGGGAATAATAAAGTTAAGGAGCAGGACGATAAATCCGACAACTATCATATATGCAATAACCAATGAAGTTATCTTTTGTAACTTTTCGTATTTACCACCATTGACTTTATGAAATAATAGGCGGTTAATTCCCCGAATTATCGGATTGACAAAATAGGCGATAAGAAAAGCAATAAGGAATGGTGAAAGCATCGACAAAATATCACCAAGCCGAGAGGTAGTATCCTGCCAGTTGTTGGTGAGCTTGAAAATGCCAAGGCAAATACAAAAAGTTACAATTCCATAAATACATATGGTAAAATACTTTCTGTTAGATTGAAATTTCTTCTTTTTATTCATGGGGGACCTTCTTTCAATGGAGGGTAGCTATTATATGTATAAAATTGCCTATTTAGATTATACTCAGAATAGATAAGAAAATACAAGAGAAATTATTAAAAAAAGATGAATTTAAGAAAGTATTAAGAATCGTAATTACCCTCAGAATTTACAAAAATAGGGCGAAAATACGAAAATCTTAAAATAGGGTATTGCAATTTGGAAATAATTAAGATATAATGAATTCTGCTGTTGATTAAATCAACAAGCGCCTTTAGCTCAGTTGGTAGAGCACCTGACTCTTAATCAGGGTGTCTAGGGTTCGAACCCCTAAAGGCGCACTCAGAAGCACTGTTTTCGATGACGAAAGAGCATTGGGGATGGTGTTTTATTTTTTGCAGTGTTTACAGGTTTATTAACTCTGTTGTCTTGCTTCAACAAACAAGTCAATATCCTCGACAATGTAGTTAGTACCCGTGGTATGTAGGGCTTCATAGCAGGATAGCACATAATCCGTGACGTCATATTTTTTGAATAACTCTATGACTTGTTTGCCTGTCATATGTTTTGCTGCCCGATACATTTCAAGACAGTAAACAAGAAATTTCCCCTCTGCGCTCATGGCTAGCCCTCCTCTGGGTAAGTAATTTTTCCTGTTTGCTGTTCCTCTCTAAACATCTCAAACAGGGCATGTGCGCTTAAGTGCCATAGCTTGGTCTGTTCGTCTTCAAGCCCTTTATAAAGCTCGGAAGAATAAAACATCTCTGTGGCTTTTTCATCATCAACCTTATATTCCTCAATAATCAGCGAGAGTATCTGCGGTACGAGAAAAACCAACACGGTAGTTAATTTTGATTGTTCCATTAAGATACTACTCCTTTCTGTCCAATGTTCCGGCAAACTTCAAATAAGAAAGCGCGCGTTCACTTGCAAGAACCATCATTACCCCTCCAAAACTTTATTCGCAAGCATTCGTTCTGCCCGCAGATGTGAAATCATCGCTTCAATGTGGCGGCGTTTTTCAAGCTCGGAGCGCACTTGCTCTATTTTTTCGCTGCTTTTTCCTAAATAATCGGTCATTACCTTTTTGCCGTTACGGTATTTCAAATAATGGTAGATGTTATTCCCCACGGTTTTTGTTGTAACAGAACCTTTCGGAAGTCTGTCAAGCTGCTGTTCATATACCATTATCATATAATCTATCCGTTCCTTTTCTTTTTGAACGGTACGAATCATAAAACTCATTTCCATCACCTTTAATATTATACCCCACAAACATCAAGATGTTAATTCGATGTTGTCCAAGTAAAACCAAAACACCCTTGACAGCCGCCTGATAAATGATATAGTAACATTGAATATTAGATTATCATAAGTCGAGGTGATTGCCATGTATATTAAGCGTCATATTGAATTAAGTCGCTCCGCATTCTTGCGACTTCAGTCATGAGTAAGGAGCGACGGCTTTAATTTTTTGTACAATATTATGATTGTATACAACGCTCATAAGGTAGAAGCTTTAAAGCCAATTGACAAAATCTAAAATTTATGCAATAATATAGTTGAACCACTGAAAGTGCGAATGCATCGTAGGTGGTGGTTTCCGTTATTTGGGATAAATCACTAGTCCGTATTTTGACTTACTGGCTTTGGTGTTAAATTTATTGCCCTTATCTAAAGTTGCCATTACTCTACAAACAAATTTATCATCAATTAATCTTCCGACTCTGTTTGGAAGATTTTCTTTTTTGTATTGCGTTTTAAAATATAAATGAACAAAGTAAGATACGAAATCACAAATCTGAATGAAGTAAGATTCTTTTGAATCTTTATCCAATATATCTTCTATTAGGTTCTTTACTGGACGGTTTATATATCCAGAATAAAACTGGGACTGGATAGGGTTGTAAACTCTGATAGCTCTGGCCGTTTTTCGCATTGGGGCGATTCGACCACTGTCTGTTATAATTATATACTTCCAATCATCACCACTTGTGTTATCAATCCTCTGTATGTTATATTTTAATGCATTTTCCAATACGGGATAATCTGATTTTTTAATAGCGGTTTTATCAATGATTACATTTACAATAGACAAATCGAGCTGACTAATCATTAAAGTGAATTTTTCTAATATAGTCCTTCTTTCTACATCGGACCAATTGTAAGTACGATAGATGCCTTTATCTGTCAGAAAAAATTTTGTATGCATTTCCTGACCGGAATGAAAACCAAATTCCTCTTTTAAATCTTTCCTAAATTGCTTTATATCATTATAATTATTTTGCCACGAATCTACAGACATATGTATGGTTGTAAGGATAAAAGCATTGCTTGATGATGTATTATGTCCATCATCTCCGGTCTCATCGCAATATACAATATGAGTATCCATTACTTTTCCTCTTTTCTTTAGGATAGTATCTATGTAAAGTCCTCGTGTTAGTAGCACAGGGCTTTATTTTTAGTTATCAATAACCAACAGATGTTGCGCCATATTCTACCTGTTCAGATGTGTAGCCTTCATATACCAACTGGTCAATAAGTCCTTGGCGTGAAAAGGACATGGTGTCTAAATAGTTTTGTGCGTTTTTGCTGCCTGCTCATTCCAGTCCGCCCCACAATTGTCCGCTGCGTATGTTGCTTCATCGGTTGAATAGCCTTCATACTCTAGTTGTTTGACTAACCCTGAGTAGGAAAAAGGCATGATGCTTAAGTAATTTTTTGCTTGGCTCAGTGCGTTCTTTTCCCCGATAGTTACATCTAAATCAGCTTGCGATTCTACAACAGACGCATCGGGTGCTTGCGTACTTTCAGCAGTCGGGACATATGGAGAGAAAGATATGGACTTTAAAATCTTGTCGAATTCTTCCTTGTATCCCTCAGAACTATTCGTATCCTTGTAAGTTCCCATAAAAAATGCAGCTAATCCTCTTTCGGTATTAAATACCACTATTTCAGTCTCAAGCTCTCGTTCATTCGTTCCCATATTCGCCACAACCCTATAGGCATCTTGGGAATTAATAGAGATAGTTCCTTCTTGGGTGACGTCCATATAATCAGTAGTGCCTCTTACACCCTCAAGGAACTCCTTGCCGCTATCAAGAATATTGTCAAAGTCGCCTTCGCTTACAGAAACCATAAGCATCCCGTTTGATGGCTAATAATACAATTATTTTACCATATACCATATACCATAATTTACCGTCAAATACTTTATATGCCGCCATACAGCCATTGATACTCCGCTGCCAGAAAACCTTGACTAAAATAATCTCCGTATTGTTGTTGGAGTCGCCTGCGCTCGCTTTCCTCGCAATATGGACATTTGCCATTGATGCGGTCGCCAATACATTTTTCGCAATTTTCTATACTGTAGACAAATTTTTTATGTAAGGTATCATAAAAATGGTTATAGTACATTTTGTCTAAAGGTGTCATTTTGTTTCTTAAGGTTCCATGCAACCAACTTTCGTACCTTATGATGGGCTGGAGGGTGTTCTTTCAATTAGACTTATCGGGACGCCAACCGGGGGCGTAAAGCAGGCAATTTTATCCTCTTTCGGATTGACTTTAGGAGACGCAATTCATGTTAAATGTACCGTAATTGATAATGAAAAAGGAGAATTTAACATATTGTGGCAAGAATTCCCCGACTTCTGAAGTGGCGGGATGAATTGCCACATCTGGCATATCTGCCAATATTGATTCATTATCACTACGTATGAATTGGCCGTTTCCGGCCGCCTG